>Ga0210409_10000042_pt1 | contig 288071 bp, 233 predicted proteins | sample IncBWH17MmetaG_FD_161649 | JGI IMG/M metagenome (GOLD analysis project Ga0210409, IMG submission 161649) | Forest soil microbial communities from Barre Woods Harvard Forest LTER site, Petersham, Massachusetts, United States - Inc-BW-H-17-M | ecosystem: Environmental > Terrestrial > Soil >...
AAAACGACTGAAAAAAAGCTGCTCATGCCGCCGCCGTCAGTGACCGCAGCGCTGCATCCAACTGGCGCTCAAGCCGGCTTACATGGGCGTAGCCTGGGCTAACTTCGATTCGCTGGCCGTTGGCCTCAAGCAGCAAGGCCGGGAAGCTGCGGATTCCGATCGCCCGCACCTGCGCAAACTCGGCGAGCGTGGCAACGATCGTGGCGTTTTGCGACCAACCCGCGTGGAAGACGGTGGCGTCGGCCGCGTATCCTTGTTCCGTCAATTCAGCGGCGGCGGCTTGGGCCAGCACTGCGCCATCGGTGGTGTCGAGGCCGTCGACATAGAACGCCCGCTGCAGCGCACGGAACACCGACAACTGGTCCGCCTCAGGAAAAAGCTGGCGTGCTGTCACCACCGCGCGGCAAATCGGCTCGGTGTCGTAGACGAAATTTTCGCGTGCCAGCAGCGCCTTGCGATTGAATGGCAGGCCGCTGCTTTCCTCCACCCGTGCCCAATGCAGGAGGCGGAATTGCTTGCCGTTGTCGTCTAGGACGTCAGTGGCGCCGGCGCGCAAGCCGCCAACCATGATCTCGAGCGGCAGTTCGGGGCGGCGCGCCGTTAGGGCAGTCAATTCCTTGCCGAAGCCATAGCACCACGAGCACATCGGGTCGCCGATAAAGATGAGTTTCATGGCTTGCTCCTGGCCTTGGCCTCGCGGGCGCGCAGGGTCGTGACGTTCTCGCGATTCAGGCCCCAGTTATCGGTCTCGACCTCGTCGATGATGACGAAGGTGGTCGCCGGGTTCTTGTTCAGCACGCGCGTGAGCAGGTCGGTGGCGCCCTCGATTAGCTCCAGCTTTTGCGCGGGAGTGACGCCTTCTTTGGTAACGCGGATATTTACGTATGGCATGGCAGTAGTCCTTGTCGTGACTGATGGTGACTGGCGCCGGCTTACCAGCTGCCGGCTGTCGCGCCGCCATCGATAGGCAGCACGGTACCGCTGGTGAATTTCGAATCGGTCATGTAAAGCACCGCATCGACGATATCTTGCGTGTCGCCGACCTTGCCGGAAGGTGACAGGGTCTTCAGGAAGTTCCTGGTACCTTCGTCGGCGTTGCCGTGCAGCGGGGTCAGGATGATGCCGGGCGCGACCGCGTTGACTTGCACGCCGGAGCCGGCCAGCTCGATCGCCAGGCCGCGCGTGGCGCTGTTCAGGCCGCCCTTGGCCAGGATCGCCATGATCGACGACACTTTGGCAGACGGCTGCATGGCTAGGCTGGCGGTGATGGTCACGATGTGGCCGGACTTGTTCTTGGCCATGTGTGCGGCCGCTTGTTGCGAGGGATAGAGGAAGCCCTTGATGTTCGTGTCGATCACGGCTTCGATCTCGCCCTCGCTGTATTCGGCCAGCGGTTTGGCGACGAAGATGCCGGCGTTGTTGATCAGGATGTCCACTTTGCCGAAGGCCGCGATGGCTTTCTCGAACAGGACGGCTGCAGTGGCGGGCAAGGCAATGTCGCCGGGCACCGGCAGGAAGTTGGTCGGATTACCGAGCTTGGCGGCTGCGGCTTCCAAGCGGTCAAGGGTGCGGGCGTTGCCGACCACGTTGTAGCCACGATCCAGGTAGGCCTTGGTGACTGCAAAGCCGATGCCGCTCGAGGCGCCGGTAACGATGACGGTTTTGTTCGATTTCATGGTGATACTCCTGTTTGGTTGGTTGAGGACTCCACTGTACTTATGCCGTTCGTGTAGATAAATATGCTTCATGGCAAATTACTTGATACGTGATGTAATATATCGAGTGGAATAAGGAGGAGAGGCGATGAAGCGCAATTTCGAAGAAATGCAGTTGGGAAGCATCGAATTGTTTTGCCAGGCGGCCGAGCTGAGCAGTTTTACCGCGGCGGCCAATCTTGCCGGGGTGACGCCGGCGGCGGTCAGCCGTTCGATCGCCCGGCTGGAAGAGCGGCTAGGGGTGCGCCTGTTCGTGCGCACCACCCGCCAGATCCGCCTGACCGACGGCGGTCGGCGCTACTACGAGCAGTGTCGCCAGGCGCTGTTGCAGCTGATGGAAGCCGAGCGCGAGGTGACCGGTGCGCAGGTGGCGCCTGCGGGGCCGCTACGAATCAGCGTCCCGACGCCGTATGGCCACTACCGCCTGCTGCCCTTGCTGCCGCAATTCCGCCAGCTGTATCCGGACGTGACGGTCGAGGTCCATGTCAGCAATCGCAATATCGACTTCTCGGAGGAAAGCTTCGACATGGCGATTCGTGGGCGCGACCCGGTTGACTCCACGCTCATCGCCCGCAAGCTGGAGGATGCCGAGCTGGTGCTGGTGGCCGCGCCTTCTTATCTGAAGCGTGCGGGCACGCCGGCATCGCTTGACGAGCTGCACCGGCACGAATGCATCCAGTTCGACCTGCCTAGTACCGGGCGCAAGATTCCATGGCCGTTTCTGTTGGACGGCAAGCAGGTCGACATAATGACCTCGGGCGGCTACACCTGTGCTGAGGACGTGCTAGGCATCGTGACACTGGCGCGCAACGGCGCGGGCCTCGTGCAGACCTATCGTTTCATCGTTGAACGCGACCTTGCCGAAGGTGGACTGGTGGAATTGCTGCCGCGGCATGGTGGCACGTCGCGGCCGTTCATCCTGCTGTTTCCCCACGCGCGCCACCTGTCGCTGCGTGTGCGCACCTTTGTGAATTTCCTCACCGAAAAGCTGAGTCCACATACCTGAGAGCGCTCTAACCTAGCCACGCAGATCTTGTTGTCCCGCTGCAAAAATGGCGCTTCGTTATTTACAGTGGGAATTTCGAAACAATGAACGCGTTGATGGAATTCATGATGGACAGCTGCTGTGGCGGCAATCTTTGCTGGGCGATAATCGTTATGACGACGAATGAGTTAGACTGTACCAATGGCAACACAAGTCCATACTCCAAAAAAAACCGACACCAAGCCCCGCGACGGCCAATAATTACTTGCGCCTTATTGCAGAACACCATTGAGTATTTCAGACCATGATCGATGACGAAACTATTTGTTCCCCTTGGTTCTTGCTCGCTGAATCTGTTGAAAAATGTTGGTCATGCAGTTCTGACACGAAGGTTTTCGCCATTTTGCTGCCTAACGTTGAAGATGGCGCGAAAGTTGAGGTTGAAGACGAAGACGATACATCCGCACCGACCCCTTGTTCGCTATCGAATATCAGTGATGTGAACAACGCAGTTGAGACCTATTTGAAAGGTTTATCACCGCATTTTTTTCCTGACGACAGCCGCACGGCTGGCCAAACATACTGGATGAATCACTGTGAAAATTGCTCAATCAAGATCGGTGATTTCTATTTGCATAGCAAACCAGGACACGCCTTCTTTCCGGTCACTGACGAGGAAATCGGTAGAATCAAACTCCGTCGAATCGACATAGCTTTGGAGGCGGACGCGGGGTGGGGACAAAGTTCATGGATTGATGAACTTCTTGAGAATGTGCGTTTTAGTCGATAAAAAATGGACGATGCAGCGATATAGGACCGCCATCGGCCAGTAGCAGACGATCAGCGGGGGAGGCTGGAACGACCGTTTTCAGGCTGATGGCTGCCGGTGGGTGGTCGGCCGTTCAACGACAGTTTGAACCGAGACCTGTCGTTCAATTGACCGGGTCGACGCGCAGAAAGTCAATCGTTGGTCACTTCGATGGTCCTCGAAATTGACCTTTTGCAGCGAAGACGAAAATCAGCGCGAAAAGGGCCTCGCAAACGAGGCTTGCGAACTTAAAAGGGGAAGCCATGGAGCAACCGCGGGAAGAGTCCCAAATTCTTGAGGACCTAGCGATGCTAGCCGCATCGCCTGGATATGCTCACGCGGTAGCGTACATCTGTAATCGCGACAACGTCATTCACATCAAGGGCAAGCTGAAGCCGTCCGACATGGAACGGCTGTTCAGTAGAGAGCGGCTGATTCGGACGGAATTGACGACGCTGATAGGCTTGATGGTGAAAAAACCGTTGGACTTATCTCCGCAGCCGTGTGAAGCGGTCGAGGGCTACGTCAAACGCACTGATTCCCTTATGGGAGAGTTGCACGAAGCGATGTCCTTCCCGATGTTCGCTGCCATGTTCGAGGCAGTGAAGGCGGGCACCGAGCCACCTGACCCGTGGCGCGGACCGGGAATGCGAGAGCCCATCTTCTATGGCACCGAGTCAGCCTACGCCTTCCAGTATAGAGACCTTGTGCCCGAAAAGTACGGGGCCGATGACGGTTGGATGCTTAAGACCAAAGGCTTCACCTCCGGCCAGGCGCGAATCATCGCAAAGACAATGTGCGCCTTGATGGAGGAGAAGGGCACGCGACTCCTCACGGACGCCCGGACTGCCAACGTTCCTCCCGCCACTTGGTTGCCCGCATTTGAGTTCTCACTGGATGAGGTGGCTTTTCATAGCGGTGTTGCGAAGGAGGTGGTCGAAGCCTTTTTCCGCGCATTCCTCTTCGCGGGGGACAACTCGGGGTTCAAGGAGGTGGGCGATTTCAATGAGGTTGCCGCTCGGCCGTTGCTAACTACCGACCGCGGGACCGTGCTCCTTTTCTCCCACTACGCCATATACGAGGCCCTATACGAGTCTCCGTTCTTTTGGATGTGGGACGACAAGACCTACCGCCCGACAGCCGCCAAGCATCGCGGTGCCTTCACCGAGCAGTTCGCTGCGCGCCGGTTGGCCGGGGTCTTTGGCCGTGAGCATGTCCATACGAATGTGAACCTGCATCGCGGCAAAGACATTGTGGGTGAGGTGGATGTTCTGGTCATCTACGGAGACCGGCTCATTATTGTGCAGGCGAAGGCGAAGAAGTTGACCATCGCCGCACGCAAAGGGAACGATAACCAGCTGAAGGCTGACTTTGCTGCTGCAATCCAAGACGCGTACGACCAAGGCTGGACATGCGCGAACGAGATGCTTGCCGGCGGATGTCGACTGATTGACGACAATGAGAAAGAAGTCGAGCTTCCACCGAGCATCAAAGATGTCTTTCTGTTCAGTCTTGTGTCGGAACACTATCCAGCGCTGGCCTTTCAGGCAAACCAGTCGCTGAAATTCCAGACTACCGATGTCATCCGACCACCGTTCGTAATGGACGTGTTCCTTCTCGACACGTTGACGGAGATGCTGACGACGCCGTTGCGACTGTTAGGCTACGTGAAGTTGCGCGTAGCTGTCTTGGACAAACTGATGAGCGGGCACGAGCTGACCGTGCTTGGCTACCACCTGAAACAGAACCTCTGGCTGGATGAGAAGTACGACCGCGTCATGCTCGAGGACTCCGTCGCTCAAGATCTGGATATAGCGATGATGGTCCGCAGGGATAACCAACCTGGCGACGATACACCGGTGGGAATCCTCACGAAGATGCGCGGAACTCGCTACGAGAGTCTCATCAAAGGGATTGAAAGCAGGGCAAACCCGGCAACTCTCGAACTCGGCTTTCACTTGCTTTCAATGGACGAAGATACGTGCAGGAACGTCCATCGCATACTCGAGTCCATCACCCGACAAGCACAGCTCGACGGTAAGCGACACGACGTCACGCTCGCATCGAGCACACAACCTTGCGGGGTCAGCTTCCATTGCAATCCAACGCCATCCCCCGAAGCGATTGCAGTGTTGGAGACACACTGTGCGAAACGCAAATACTGGCAACGTGCGGCGCAGTGGTTTGGTGTCTCTGTGAGCCCGGCTGGGCTAGTCCAATTCGGCGTCACGTTGGACTTCCCATGGGAAGCCTCTGAAGAAATGGAGCGACTCACAGCCGTCATGAAGCCAATGTCTAAAGTGCGGGATGCTTTTCCCCACTATTTGCGAGAAGTCGGCCGCCAGAAACTCGGTCGGAACGACCAGTGCCACTGCGGCAGTGGGCTTAAATACAAGAAGTGCTGCTTGAACTAGTCCGGCGCGCTTGTCCGGGCAACCTGCTCTAGAACTCTAATAACCTATCTCTAACAATCCCTGTGTGATTAAGAACGCCTCCGAGCTCCTGACGTCCTTCATTGCAGCCGAACGAAAGAATGTTGAGCTACCGCACTGTTGGCGCCCGCGCTACAGCATTCATTGCAGTATCTGGCGATCGGTCAGTTGGTGCTCGGCATTGCAGGGTTAGTTTTGTGGCTAACGACTTGATGGCACTTCGTAATGCGGTTCCGATTGAGGAATACCTGGCAAAGATTGCTTTGAGCTTCGCATAAGCGGAGTCCGCCTCCTGGAAAACCCTTCCACAATTATTCTTCGTGTATTGGGACGCACCGATGGCGGACGCTCATGAAAACACGCATCGACGCTGGCATCATTGAAAAACAGATTAAAGAATTTGACCAAAAAAGCCCCACTTTCGAATGGGGGGGGTGACGAACGTTATTTTAATATCTTATCCGCGTTCATTATTTGCCGATGAAGCTTTAGTGGGAAACCAAGTAACTCGCTATACGCCACATAGGCAGAAAAAATAAAAGAGCCACACCAAATGCCACTGAATGCTCCATCCATATTAAAGCGTGATTTAAACAGTCCAGCCCACAGGACGCAAAATCCAACGAAAGCGATTGATGCGATCGCACCTATGGCGAGAGATGCTAATGTCCAGTTCATTAGCAATGGCATAAAAAAATCATTTGAATTTTTTAATGCCGAGTACTTGATCCCGCGAATTGGAAAGCTATCAATCCGGCCGCTTGCCTGCTTGATTGCGCACAAGGCCACGACAGGCTTAAGTGTCAAACTTTCGACAATCGCCAATTCAACTGTTTGACCGATAAGCGATTGAATTAAGGCGCTGCCCTCACTGCGCATATGCACATTGCGTAACTGAAGTTCATCAGAAGCACCATTTTGAGCAGTACCAATCAGCGTGATGGAATCGTATGCAACGGCCTGCTCGAATTCTTTGTAAGGCGACAGGGTGCCGATTTTCCCAATAATTTTCTTGGTCAGAATTTTTCCAAAGAGTGTTGGGGCTACTTTACGTCGAAATGCATTAAACATCTTCATTTCCTTTATGTGGGAAAGCCCTATAGTCAGCCTGTGTGCAGGAATACGGTCGCCAATAAACCACGAATTGAAAATGTGTCGTAATCAGTTTCTAATGCGATACCTATTCAAATTTTCATTGGCGCAGCCTACGAATTTCCCTCCCCGCAAAAACACTGACTCGTATCAGAAAAGATCAATGTAGATTTCTTGAGACTTGTTGTCGTTGAGCGCGAGAGTAAGTATCGCCAGGGTTCAGCGAAGGCTCATTGTAGATATAAAGACAGTATATGTAAATACGGTAGATATATGCGCTGTAGATTTACTTGCGGTAGTGATGGAATCTAGTCGCAATATGACTACTTCGAAATCAGAATCATTGCGCAACAGGTTTGCGAAAAACCTCAAAAGCCTACGCAACTCGCAAGGAATTTCTCAGGAATACCTTGCTGAACTGGCGGGTTTCCATCGAACATATGTGAGTCAAATTGAGCGTGGGGTGGGAAACATCTCTTTGGACAATATTGAAAAATTGGCCATCGCATTGAGTGTCGACCCCATCGATCTTTTTAAGCTGTGAGCCGGCGAAAATTATCGTTCGCCAAAGCATTCGAACCTCTCCGACGTCATATACTGATCGCCCGGGCGCAAGCATTGCTGTAGTGAGCCTGTCCGAGTCAAAAAAGCGACCGAGCAAATTGTATTTAACGATCAACTGGTAGAGAGTAACTTGCCGGCTTGAGGTTTATGTCGCATAGGCCATGTTCTCTATGCAAGAATTTTCAACAGCGTCGGCAGGACAATATTGGCCAACTGACGCGTCTGCTGCTCCGTTCCGGAATACCCGAATGAAAGCGAAACAGTGACGATCTCGGCACCTTTGATGAGTTCCCGCCATGTGGCTAACGCGGCGCGAATCTCGTCTTCGTCCCACACCGTTCCTTTCCACATCATGTCGTCGTCACGGTTGAAAAGGTCTAGGCACAGATCGAAGAAATAGGGCTTTGAAACATCGGCTCGGGCGGCCTCGCCAACGTTGCTGTAGAAGCTTTGCTGTGCATTGCATTCTTCTAGCGTGTCCGAGTCGAAACCACGTTCAGCCTCGTCGGACTCTTGCTTGCAGAAGAAATGAACGTGGTCGATAATTCCTCGTAGTAGCGTCGGCGCTATAAACGAATCGTACCGAATGCCGTCGCTTTCCTCGATCCGTCTGCGGATTGCATTGAGACCGGCCGACCGGAGAGAGGTGATCTCGTCGGGTTTCTGGAAGAAGTCATTTACGTCGTCGAAGTGATAGTCAAAGTGAAGCAAGCCGTATCGCTGACCGGCAATTCGGGGATGTTTTTCCCACACCCAGTAGGCCCACTTATGATTATCCATCAACCATAGGCGGTCGTGGAGGCGTTCGATATAGGATTCCCCTGGACGCAACGCCTCGAAGAAAGTTGAATCTAGAATATGCATGATTACCCCTAGCTGTAATGCACACCCTGAGCGAGTTGGAGCTGGTTCAAGCCGGTACTTTTGTGCCGCTCGCGCTTCGCACGCTGCCCAGTAAATCAGTCAATTTGCGAAATACAGATGTCCATCGCACTGTCCTGAAAAATAGATAAAACAACTAGATTTTGTCCATCTGACCTGCCTGCCCCGTCGCTGCCGGCCAGCTGGATTTCTGGAATACAAGCTGTATAGAAAAACGACAATTCAGCTAAGCAACCACCCCAGCAGTTCGAACGTCCTTGAAGACTTCGCTGGTCTGGATAGCCGCGGCTCGGCGGTCGCCCATGTCCACAAGGGCATCCAGCGCGCGCAGCAGAGTGCGGGCCGCCCCCGCCGATAGCGGCTGCGTCTTTTCCGAGAATTGTTGGATCAGCCCAGCGAGTCGGGCGGACATCGAGGTTCCACGCCATCCGATTGGCGTGCCATCACCGCCGCCGAACACCATCGGAAGCTGAGCAACGAACCGTTCCAATGGATAAGACTGGACTGCACGTTCGCACATGGTTAGGTAGGCCGAAGTTACTGACGGGTTCTGACCTTGCGCTGCAAGGATGGGATCAACGACCCGATGGATGCTCGAAATGTCGTTCCAGTCACCGTTCGCGAAACGCGCGGCCCCCATCGCTTTCTCCACATCGACGAAGAACAGCACCCTGATCATGCGGGAAAGTTCAGCATTGTGGAGCTCACCGTCGTTCCATTTGGCCCGTTCCCATCCCTCATGTGCGAGCAGTCTTGGAACGATAAGCTCCAAAAGGGCGAGTGGGGTGGGAGGTAGCACGGGCTCGTCCATGATGATGTACGTCAGGAATGTGACGTATGATTCTGCGAGCGAGCCGAAGGTCTCATCATCGGCCCGGGTCGCTGGCTCTATGAATCTCCTGAATCCTTCCTCCGGCTCAAGATGCAGTGATACCTGAGCCAGGAATCGGTAGAGCTCGCGCTGCCACTCGTAGAGGTTGGACGCCCCGCTGTCGAATGGTTCTTGGCCTGGCACCCGCGACCACGAAGGACAGAGCCGTTCGATAGTCCATTCGACGAGACCGTCGCACCAAGACAAGAATGCGTCGCGCTGTGGTTCATCCGCCATCACCGTCGGCACTGGGATTCTGGTTAAGACTTTTGCGAGTAGGTGACATTGAAGGTCGATAGGGGAATGCTCCCACTCAATCAGTATTCCATTACCTCGTCGACCTGTTTTGAATATCGGCCCGTTAGCAACCGCAACCCACGCGGGCGGAATACCTGGCAGCGGCTGGGGAGACTCTTCCAGATTGTTGTTTCGAATTAAAGCCGCTCCAACCGTATCATTGACGCGGCGCCGCGCTTGCTCTTCGCGCTGTCCGGTTGTGACGTCGTCGTATGAAAATCGCTCGACGATGGACAGGGAGATGGCAAGCACGAGCGCGTTCCATGCTACCTCTGGAAGCAGATCCCAGAGTTCCATCAGCCCACCCAGGGCCTCGATGACGATTTGCTCATACGGGTGCGCCGCAAGACGCATAAGTGCTTCCACAGCATCCCGGCGTGCGGGATCGCGTCGAACAAGAGTAGCAAGTCCGCGACTCGCATAGAGCACGGGGTGGTAGATCAGGATCGAACCGCTGAAAAAGAGCTCGTCCTGGGATTCGGGCGTCTTCCATGCTCGTAGGCAAACATCGACGGCCCACTCGATATCGGTGGATGGAAGTTCTCGCCCATAGCGAAGTGCTACTGCAGCCACACTTGCGACGGCTCCCTGTCGTTGATTGTTTGAGCTGGCATGCTCGAACGCGTTTTCAAACAAAGTCGACTCGTCCAACCGTCTGGCGCGCTCGATCACCTGCTCGAATGTCAACGAGTCTCCCGATGCGCCCCTCTTGAAGCAACGTTCTGCAAAATTCAGTAAAGTGAGATGTTCGTTCATCTCTGCTTGTCGTTGATTGATGGCGTCGATATCGGGGCCTTGTGCCTTCGGATTGTCGAGTTGGATGATTACACTCTCCCCATCCCCAGTGGGTGTTGCTCGATAGTTTGCGTTCCTACCCATCTCAGCCCAGATTTCTGCAGTTCGGCGGAGATGTTCGACGGTTCCTGGGTTCTCTCGTTGTTCGACGTAGTCGAAAGGCAGATCGTCGGCAAACTTCACGATCACAGCGGAAGCCAGAGCCCCCAATTCGCCACCGCCGATTACGCACACAGATGCCAACCATCGCACATCCAGTTGACGGCCACCCCGCTTATTGCTTTCGACAACCGCATCGTAGTGACGTCTGTCGTTCGATTGGAATCCTATTAAACTTTCCGTGAGACTTAAGTCGGACATGTTACGTTGGATATCCCATTCCCAGAGCCGCTGGCTCGTGAGCAACGGAAGAGTTGTCATGGAACAGTGCTTGTTCTCCAGCATGACAGCGACTGCTACACCGATAGCCGCAACGCCCTCGTGTCCATCTAGCACGTCGCGGACGACATCATCTACAGGGCGGCCCTTCTCGACCTCCTTGAACGCCCACGCTTCGAGGGCCATGAGGCCCGAGCCTACGACATGCGAGCCCCAGGTGCCGCGTGACCAGACATACTGCTGTGCGCCGCCCCAGAAGGTCTGCTGCCCCCAAGGGAAGTTGAGCGTAAGCGAAATCGGGGTGCCGCGCTCCTGATAGTCATAAATGTGGAGCTGCCGCCAGGCGGTGATGGCATGGTTGGCAAGTTGGCGCACCAGCCGCCGTGCCTCATCTGGCGCGTGCGCAAACAGCGACGCAAATGGCTCGCGCGTGGGAGCGCTTGGGAAGAACCCGTGTTGGTCATCGATGGAGAGGGATTGCCAGTCATGGCTGCTGATCCCCGTTCCGAACGTGCGAGATAAGTTTCGCGCTACCTCTTCGGGAAGTGGGCGAATCATCACGCGTAATGCGAAGCCGGTGAGTTCGTTCGGACACACCTCGCTTATGATGGGAGCATAGGTCATGACCTGTTTGATGGCATTCCGTGGCATGTGCTCCATCGCCATCAAATGCGACAGGAGTTCGCGCACGGGTGTAGGATAGGCTCGACCGGCCCGCAGGAGCAGAGCCCTCAACCGTAATATCAGTTCCTCCAGTTCGCCTCTCCTGAACTCAAGACCATTGCTGAGTGTCCCAATATTCATGAGCCACAATTTGGCGAGCTCTATGATCGCACCAGATACGGGATTGACTAAATCTGCCGCGGCGTTCTGCCAAACCTCAAAGACGGCTACGATGTCGGGGCGGATCGTGGCGGGGACATCACCATTCCGCCGTATCAGCCAAGAGCAGAAACGCCGCCATGTGGGCAAGTCTGACGGCCAGGCCATTGAGTCGGCAAGAAGAATGCGCTGGACCAAATCGAGATCGGGAAGCACACGTCCCAACACATTCGGATTCGCCTTGGTCTTTTCCGCCTGAAACCAGACGACAAGCTTGCCGACCCTTTTCGCGTCCCCGGCAAGCATAGCGGTGTTGTAGGTTGCTTCGTAGCTTGGAAATGACGGTAGCCCGAACGGGCCTACCATCCAGGCCCGCAACCACTGTGACCTAATATCGGTCGCACCCTCTAATCGTTCCAAGTGCTTCTGCCAGTCGGTTCCCTCTTTAAGCTCGCTTTGAGAGAGGAGTTCGACGACCCTGCCGAGTACGGGTGGTTCGCCAACTTGGCGGATGACGTCGAGCCACAGTTCACCCTGCGATACCAACAGTTGAAGGAAGGCCCATTCGAAGTAGATGTCGTGTACGAATTCGACCGAATGTCCGGTTCTAACCTGTCTGATAATCCCGTCGGTTTCGAGCTCTACCAACGCTTGAGGGTCAATCCCGAGCACTGAGATTCGTTTGCCCAATGTTGTAGCGCCGGAGCGCGCGAGTTCGATTAGGGCATTGCGTCGATATCCAGCACGGGACGCATCTGCGCCATATCCTCCACCCGTCCACCAAGCGGTGGAAAGTTCTATCTCCGAACTCGGAACGCTTGTGTCGGATGTGCTGCGTCTACTCAGTACGCCCGCAAAGAATGGCCGCCGCACGATAGTCTTGACCTGTTCTGTTCCGAAAAGGAGCGGGGCCAACGCTGGCTTACTCGTGGCCAGAACCGCTGCCTCGGCATCGTCGAATTCCGTTACATCAATAACCGCAGCTCCATCGACGAGGAGCCTATTCGGCAACCAGGTTCGCATTGGTTCGATACCGGTGTCCCTGACCGAAGCTACCACTCGCCAGTTCGAAAGGAGTGGAGAGTCTATTATGGTGTTGAAAATGTCCTTAAGTATTCCGTGATATTGGACTTCGATACGGTCGAGACCATCGACGAATACTGTGGGCGAACCTGTCGCAGCAAGTTCGACGAGGAGATCCTCTAGCGGCGTAGTTCCAACACCGGAAGCCGTAGCATATTGGGGCCATGTAGTTCCAGTTAGGCGGTCACCCTTGAGAAACAGCACTGGCCCACTCAGGAGCGCCTCTTCGACGAGGGTTCGAAGCACTACGGACTTGCCCGTTCCGGGCAATCCGCCGATCTGAACGAAGCGATGTTGGGTAAGGGCCGTGCGCGAACTTTGGACGAATCGCGCCCGGGGAATGCTAACACCATTGATGTCGTTTCCGATTTCTGCCACGGTTAATCGTGCCTCTTCTCCGATCCGAGAAAGCGCCGTCTGCATGGACGGCGCGCCTGAAAGTCGAAATGCACCGTTCAATCTGGCGACCAGCGTCTTTCTGTCGAATGATGCCGCGTGTCCTTCGGAGACACGGACCAACGCGAGGAGCCTGCGCCAGAGGTCATCCACACGGAGACGCTCGGAGGGATGAAGGTGATTCGCGAGGTTGGTAACGGTTTGTGCTTCCGTCACCGACCCTTCATGTAGCATCTCGAACCGCATCAGAACGAAATGCGAAAGCATGGTGTGGGTGGCAGCATCGAGTTCGGCTTCGGGAAGCGAGCCTGAAAGTATGTTCCTGACAATATCGAAGTGGGTCTGCTTTTCTCCCGCAACCCCTTCGGTGCGCAACTTGTTCAGAAACCCGGTCGCATCGCCATCCGCCCGTGCCCATTCGCACAATGTTTCGAAGTCGCGTTTGCTTGCGTCGGAGATTTCGCCCGTGACGACGCCTACCCGATCCAGACCAACATTGAACCCGCTTCCGACTACCGTCGCGTGCGCGCGCAACACTGCATCTCTGAAATCCGAGTTGCTGCTGGCACCGCTGATGACCAACTTGCGTTTTACCTGGAGACTGAGGCGCATCGAGATGCCGTCGACTCCGGTGCCCTGGACTATCACGTCGTCTAGCGGCTGCCCTAGTGGTCCCTGTTGCACGGACAGGCACCTCACTTGCCTGCCTGGCAGACCCGGCGCAGTCGTCTCGGTAAGGAGTGCCGCAGCATATACTGCGGCCACTCCATCCTCGAAGGTAAAGCCCGCCCCGCCCGTAAGTTCGGGACTCGCGGCGGCGGGGCCGCTCGCTTGGTTTCCTTGGTCGGCAGCGGCGGTTGAATCGGCGGAGTGGTCGGTCGTCATCCCAGCAGTATATCGCGTAGATTAATAACGGAGGCGAGGAGAAAATTTGACCGAAGAATATTCAGACATTGAACACGTATCATCGAGGACTTCGATACAAGCACGCCACCTCTGCTGTAATTTGACCGCGAGACTCGTAACAAGCCAAAGCTGATCATGTCCGAAAGGGTGCCCAATCAATCCCTTCGAATTGACAGTATTTTTTTCGCCGGCAAGCCGAGCCAATTTCTCTTTTGCTTCGTACAACTGCATCAGCAGAGAATTTTCGCGCGCTAGCGCCGCATCCAATTATTTTGGCAAGATCTCCGGCGATCTGCTTGACTTTGTTGAGGCGACCAGTCCGGCTCTGAGGTGCTTGTTTCGGCTCGGTAGCAGCTGCGGTAATCGCAGCAATCAAATGGTCAAACTGCGGCCTCGATTTTTGATGCAGACCTTCTTACGGCTAGCTGCGAGCGATACTGCATCGTTGGTAATTTGCGTTCCTTTAACCAGCACTTGGGCGGGCCGATTTCTAAGACGGTCTAGCGCCTCGTAATGCGAAAACGCTTTTGTTGAGCTAACGCACGTTCCAACGTCCCGGCAGCTTGTTTTTGTTCAAGTGTTTCATTCTTGAGCAGAGCAAGTGCCAAAAGCGGGACATTAATCGAATACCAGACGCTGGTCGCCTTTGAATGGACGCTGGCCGTATTGTCGGATCCAGATTATTCATGGATCGAAGTAGATTTGGTAGCGTCGCCAGTTGATGACGTGGTCATCGGCCGCGAAGACGGCAAGACAATTTGCTGTCAATGCGAAAAGAATCAGACATATTTTGATGCTTGGACGATTGCCGATCTCGGCGAAGAATTGAGTAAAGCTCCGGATTTTCTTGTCAGCGATATCGTCAAGCCCGTTTTGGTGCCTAATTCGATTTCCACCCCACTTTCTTTGGCATTTGGAAATAGATGTGTTCTCTATCGTGTGCTGTTGTTTTCCTGCACAATCAGAATTCGTGGAATATCGTATATCGCTTATTTCATTTCTTTTGATGAAGAAGAATCATAATTGTTTCACATAAAAAGCATTCTCAGCTATCAATTCTGCCTAAGCCGCTTCGCTCTATTTATAAGCTCTGTTGGGCATTTTTTTCGATGTGCTGTTACGCGTCATATTCCGTCATCTGAAGCTTTCAAATTGCAATCGTTTATATTGTATCCAGCAATTATTCTGTTATTTCTGTCGTTAGTTAAAAATCATTTTTTGACATCGTTTTACGCTAATCTAATCGTCAATAAACCTGTTTAAACAAATCTTTATGGCGCTTTGCGCCACTTTTGATTGAGGTAGTGATGAGCGATTTAAAGAAAACGAAAGAGATCGGTGTTCAGGGAAATTGCAAAAATATTGGCAAGCGGATTGCTTTGGTCAATCGACCTAGCGACCAAGTGGGCATAGCTGGCGGTATTACTCGGGGCATTACCAAAATTTTGAACTTCATTGTCCTGAGCTTCAAAATTTAGGGAAGGGTGAGATATCTCGACTATGGCGCGCCTTGAACATATCCACCACGTAGACCATCGCTGCGAAGTGATCGATGGTGAAGCGGTATACACACAGATCCATAACGCTTGCGCCATCGAAAGACTGCCGCAGATATTTTGGAGAAATCAGGAGCCCTGGCAAGAAGCAAATTTATGGGCTTGCGAGCGGGCTAGGAGCCGGGATGTGGATCTACAGACGGTAGAAACCAATCTGCGTGGTGTCGCTCATTACGCCAGTTTTTTGGAATCTAAGGAAATGCACTGGTTCGAGTTCCCTGCAGCCAAGGCGGATCGCTGCCTTGTCCAATACCGAGGGTTTCTGAAGGAGGCCATGAAAAATGGTGATCTCTCTCCTTCTACTGCGAGCGCTCGGATGCGCTATGTCATCGCTTTTTATCGATGGGTACAAATCGAAGGGCTTTTTAAACCGGAAAGCCAATTATGGCGGGACATTCCGGTTCATATCAAATACTTTGATTCGGTCGGATTTGAGCGAACCATGCTGCGAATCACAACTGACCTTTCCATTCCCAACCGTACGCGCCCTGGCGAACGCCTGGAAGACGGTCTACTGCCTGTGTCAGCGCTGGACCGCGACGCAATCCTTCGGTTTGCCAGGGATCATGCGAGCGAGGAACTCTTTCTTCTTCTATCTGCTGGTTTTTTTACGGGCATGAGGCTGGGCACGCTGTGCGATTTAAAGATCAAATCACTTGAACACGCCGTGCCAGATCCCGCGATTCCCGGCATGTTTCATCTTGCAGTTGGGCCTGGGGCTTCAACGCCAGTCGCAACCAAGTTCGGGGTGACCGGTCAGGTATGGATTACCCGCGAGCTTCTGGATTTTTTGAAGGAGTACGCTTACAGTCCGCGGCGATTGCAGAGGGAAGCGAAGGCCGCTCAAAAACATCGCAATCTATTGTTTTTGACTCGTTTTGGAAATCCTTACAGCCGGAATGGCTCCGATAAATCCAGCGCAATAAATGTCGAGATGACCGGATTTAGGAGAGCGGGCACAGCGCATGGAATGCAGGTTTTGCGCAACTTCCGTTTTCATCAGTCACGCTGCACCTTTGGCACCGCGTTGACAACACTAGCAATCAAGGTGGGAGATAACATCAGTGCGATTGCGTTCGTGCGCGACGCTCTCCTGCATAAGCACGAAGCGACGACCTTTAAATACATCAAGTTTGTTGAGAAAACACCCGCCAAGGAGATTTTCGCCAATGACTTCACTGCGGCGTTCTTGGGAGTCCTAAATCAGAACACGAGGTCGTCCCATGCCTGAATTGCAACTGCCTGATCTAACTTTTCCGACGGTCAAATTCGGAAGGAGGGAGACTCGTTGGGACCTCAGACCTCTGTTGTATCGCGGGGGCGCTAGCGCCCCCATTAAACAGGTAATCACTCTATTGGAGCGAGAGCACTACGGCCCACCTATCATGGAGCGACTGGAGCTGGTCAAGAAGCTGCACGAGGAAATCAACGGAAATTTGGTCGGCGGGGGAAGCCGCCATACCGCATATACTTTTATCAGGGGTATTCGTCGACTTTTTGCCTGGGCCGATGAGGGTGGGCACGCACTTAATATGCACAAGATTGCGGATAGCTTCAAGTGCTGGTCGGACCATTTGCTGCAACTTCAACGGGTTGCGGGCAACATGACCGGTGAGTCGCTGTATAGCCTAACAACGAAAATTGCCCGATTGCTAGATGCGGTGCTGCAACGGCGCATTGGGCTGATGCGTGAAACACGCATTCGCGCACCTCGGGGTGGCAAAGCTGCGCGCAGTATCCAGAAGGACAAACAGGACCTGGAGGAGACGTTCAGGTTTGGACATTTGTTGTTGGACGTCTGCAATTCGCTGTCCCTTGAATCAATAAGGGGCCCGCTTCCTATCAAAATTTCCTTGCGCACCGGTGAAATACTGGAGGAATGGTCGGCCTTGATACCGATCGAGAATTTGAAGCAGGAGCAGAGCTTGTACCGAGCAAGCGTCGTAAGAGAGCGTCGCGCGGCATGGGAAGCGGATACATCACTGCGCACCCGTCATCCAGTTATCAACCTTCGAATTGAGGCTGAGTTACAAATATTCGTCTCCCAAACGGGCATGAATTTTGCACAAGCCCACAGTGCCAGAAATGGTCGGTTTCACTACACGAGTCATCTGGACGGTTACCAGGTGAGGCGTTACAAGGACCGTCGCGGCGGCGAAGTGGAGTTTGATATATACGGCGAATATAAAGTATTTTTTGAGCGCTACCTTGTGTGGCGCAACATTATGTTCCCAAAAGATCCTGACGGACTGCTATTTCCGATTGTACGGATGAGGGGCGGGCTCGGAGAAAAAGCCCCACCACTTAACCAACTAAAGACGCTTTGCAAAAAACTAGCGATCCGATTTATCGGGCCACGAGAATTGCGTAATACAAGAGTAAATTGGCTGTTGCGCCGATCGCAGGATGTAGAGATGACCGCTGAGATGGCACAGCACACTCAAGAAACGTTGCTGAGGACATACGCGAAGCCCAACCTGCAGGTCGCGATGGTTGAGATCGCACGCTTTCACAATCGCTCTGATCCAACAATCTCTCCGCCCGGGCCAGGATCGTGTATTACACCGACCCCGCGTGCGATGGTGGATATGCCAGAGGATGCAACGCCACCCGATTGCGTGAGTGCGGCAGGTTGCCTATTTTGCGACCATCAGCGTGACATTGACACCGAAGATCATGTCTGGTCGTTAGCAAGTTTTCGTCATCTAAAATCGATTGAATTGGCTAACTACCGCCCGCCAGCGTTAGGTGAAGCGAAGGCCCCCGATCAGTTTGCAGCTGCAGCGATTGATCGACTGACGTCCAAACTCAAGTTTTTTAAGATATCCAACGAAGTACGAGGGCTATGGGTGCATGAAGCACTTGCCCGCGTCGCCGAAGGGGACTACCACCCGGCTTGGGACGGCTTCATACTACTAGGGGAGCTGCAATCGTGAGTGTTACTCTGGCAGACTTTGGACTTGCAATTGAATCTCCGTTGGCGACCCCAAGCGCGGCCAATTTTCGGCCACTTAGCTGGCCGCCAACCCCTGACTGGCCGGTGATGATTGATGCACATGGTAATGTCGTTAGCCGATATGGCGATTCAATTTGGCGACTCTTCCCTTGGGCCAAACAAGCTATATCTATAAATTTTGGGGATGGGCCCTCCAAGCGCGGGCCATCCGTTGATGTCCACAATGCCAACTTGCTAAGACAAGTAGTGGCTTGGTGGATATGGGGCCCGAGGGGGGTACGAAACGCTGGTACGCTATCGACAAAATTTGGACAAATAAGACCTTTATTTGTCCTATGCTCAAACAATCGCATTCTGGCCTCAGATCTAATGCGTTTTCCAGCCGTGGCGGAGCAAATTGCGAATGAGCTGGCTCCATCCTCTGCTGACGGCGTGTTGATAATGTTGCACGAGCTCTACCAGAACAGGGAATCCCTTGGCTTTACGTTGCTTGACAAGGAAGGATTGTGTCGTCTGGAAACGACTCTGCCGGACCATGAGCAGAAGCAAACCGCATATATACCACCCCGGATTTGGATGTATCAGGTCGGACGATTGCGCGAATGTCTCGACGATTTCTTGGCACACCGCGAACAAGTGGAAGCTTGTTACAAATTCTGTCTCAATGCCTACGCGATAAACTTCGGTTCACTGAAAACGGCTCTGATTAGTACGGAAGACAACAAATCCCCGTTTTCAAAATCAGCAGACTTGGTCAGCAGGAGCGGCCTCAGATTCTACGGCCGCTTCGAACTGACGGCCGCTCGGTTTGGTATCGATAAACTCCTCGCGCGTTGGGTCGGCTCCTCAAATGGGGAAACGCAATCTATGGAGGTTCAAAGCTTGACCACCTACTTTCGTCTGGTGAGCAAAGTAGGCCTGGCATATCTTTTGAATTTCTCTCTGATGCGAGTTTCGGAGGGGTCGGAGTTGAAAGTGGACTGCCTTAAGGTTGAGCACGACCCGCGCTTTGGAGATATCTACGTCTTATGTGGTCCCACGACTAAAACGAAGCAAGATGGCGATGCACGCTGGCCAACCTCGCCGTCGGCTAAGGTGGCTGTTGAAGCCATGACTTACGTCGCTCACCTGCAATTGATCTGCCTCAAGGCACACCCTCAAGCAAAGATAACAGCCGAGGACGTGCATAACCCATACTTAATTCAGCGATGTGTCGCGCCATGGATTAGCACTTCAATAGAGCTCATTCAACTTCCGCCTCGGCGGCCATCGTATGGCATGGCGCTGACTAACCACTCACCCAAGTTGTTCGATGTAGACCAACTGCGCATTACCGAAGCGGATTTACAAGTGGCGCGTCTCATTACGCCGACACTGAACCCTGAGACGTATTCTGTTGGTAAGGTTTGGCCGCTTGCCTGGCATCAACTGCGGCGCACTGGCGCAGTCAACATGCAGGCCTCTGGGCTGATCTCGGACGCCTCATTACAATATCTGCTCAAACATGTGACTAGGGCAATGAGCCTTTATTATGGGCAGGGATATTCCCGTCTGCGCCTGAATGATCAGGCGCGCATACTATATGTGCGGACCATGCACGAAGTGTTAAGCAAGGAGTTCGGGCGGCTTCTATCCGCCCGTTTTATCAGTCCCCACGGAAATAAGCGCAAATTTGAAATAGTGCGATTGATTGATCCAAGCGACGCAAAGACGCTTTCTGAACTGGCAAAAAAAGGGCAAATTGCATGCAGACAAATCTTGCTGGGCTATTGTATGAATAGAGAACCCTGTCCGTATGGTGGTATCGACTCGGTGGCGCACTGTGGCGGAGGAGACTCAGAGTCGCCATGCCCAGACGTCCTTTACGACAAGAACAATTCGGCCAAGGTCAAGGGGCTAGACAGCATTCTCGACGAGAGACTGGCCCATGCACCTATTGACAGCCCGCTGCGTGAATCCTTACTCGCTCAAAAGAAATCTGTGGAGAACTATCAAAATGTCACAAGAACCTAAGAAACAATCAGCGGAGACCTCATTTCGAGATGCTTATGATCGCCTGAGAAGAGGCGAACCCCAGGTAGTGCCTAGAGGTACGCCGGTTAGCCAAAACAATGTCGCCAGGGAGGCCGGGGTTGATCCGAGCGCGTTGAAAAAATCACGCTTTCCTAGCCTTATCGCTGAATTACAGCTTTATGTTGCCAAGCACACGAAGGATGCCCCAGCCTCAGCTCGCCAGACTATGTTGTCCCACCGCAAGCGCAATCGCAGTTTGCGGGATCGGATTGACGAATCATCGATTCAGCGGGACAACCTCGCAAGTCTATTAAATTGTGCTAATGCAAAAATTGTTGAGCTTGCGAACAAAGTCGCTGAGTTGGAAGCAAAGCTACCTCCTTCAAATATGACAAAGCTGTTCGACAGAACAGGTAAATAGCGCGGGTGGATTCCGAATAGGACTTGTGATGAACAATCGCGGCCTTTCCGTTGCACCTCGGACACGTAAAGCATCTCGCTCAAGCGTTCGGTGGCGGATGTCCTCCCAGAGTTTTCTCGTGCGATAGTTTTCGTAGCTCTTATTGCCCATCCTGGCTAATGTCTCTTCGCGATCGTTGTATATTCCTCATCCCTTGATCTAAGTCTTGAATTGCGAAGACAGCGTTCCGAATACCCAAGAATAAAACAAAAACGTCTGCCAGGGCGCGAAGTCGTACGGAGCGAATTCTAGGCTAAGGGGCGCGAACCGGTGCAAGCAGGGTGCAATCTCACTGGCATACATGGGCCCTGCGGCCCATACCCCGCTACACTGTGGCCGGTTCACAGGCCTCCACCTGTACCGGTACCAACAGCCACACTGCCGCATTAAGGAGTCCAAGCCCACGTTGCAGGCGCGCGAGGTAGCCCTTCCACCGTCTTGCGAACCTTGAGCTTTATGGACTGTGATAGCGAGGCCAAGCCCCAGGTCGTCGACCATCGATTCGAATATCGGACGTTGCTCGCCATCATCCCAGAGCACCCACCCCAAGCTAGCAAAATGGTGCGCACAGTATAACGATGAGGCATTTGTTGGCATTGTTCAAAAGTACGCATTATTTAAAATATATATGGCAATCAATAAAAAAGGTGTCAAAAATAAAAAACGCAGCCTTATAAAAAAAGGGCTGCGTGAATTTTGTTTGCGAATTAATAAAAACATATTTTGCGCCTTGAATATCACAGCTCCAATCATCTGATACCGTTCGAATATGTACGGCCTTGCCCGGGATGCTTTCAAGATATTTATGTTGTCCATACTTCATACCATTTAGTGTGTGCGTTCAGGCCATACAACTTGCCGGTGGAACGGCTTCGATTACGAAGCATGGTTGCTGGAGCGTAATCTGCGCGCCACCGGTTATGTGCGTCCTGATCAGAAACTGAGTCTGAAGAACCAGCAGCTGCAGGCGTTTGTCTTTAGTCCCGGCAATCTGATCGAGGTGTTGCGCAGCCGCTTGCGCCAGCGGATCTTGCAAGCCTTGCCCGAGCATCGGTATGCCGGTGTGCTGGTGGCGCTGGCGGTGGGCGACCAGCACGCCATCGATCAATCCGACTGGGAAGTATTCAACCGCACCGGCATCAGCCACCTGGTGGCTATTTCAGGCCTGCATATCACCATGATTGCCGGCATGTTCGCGGCCATCATGGCGGCGTTGTGGCGTCGTTCTTTTTTCACCAGGGCGGCCTTGCCCTTGCTGCTGCCGACGCAAAAAGCAGCTGCTTTGAGTGGTGCGCTGGCGGCGCTGTGCTACGTCGCGCTGGCAGGATTCGGCATACCGGCACAGCGCACCTTATATATGCTGCTGGTCGTCGCGCTGGCCTTGTGGAGCGGACGCATCGCCAGTGTTTCGCATGTGTTGTGCGCAGCGCTGACGCTGGTTCTGTTGATCGATCCCTGGGCCTTGTTGTGGCCGGGATTCTGGCTGTCCTTCTGCGCCGTCGGCGTAATCCTTTACACCAATGTCGGCCGCAGCCTAAGCATGGCGGTCGAAGGGAAAACTTTGTTAGCGCGCTGGCGCAGAGGTTTAAAAGCTGCCGGCGCTACCCAATACGCGGTGACCATCGGGTTGCTGCCGCTGACGGCCTTGCTATTTGGCCGGATTTCATTGATAGGCCCGCTTGCCAACGCCCTGGCGATTCCCTTGATCGGCCTGGTGGTAACGCCGTTGACGCTGATCGCCAGCGCTTTGCCGGCGCCGCTCTCGACGTGGCTGTGGCGCGGCGCGCATGCGTTGATGGAGCAGCTGGCGAACTTTCTGAACTGGCTCAGCGCTTTGCCGTTTGCGGTGTGGCAGGCGGCGACACCGCAAGCATGGACTTTTGCACTGGCACTGCTGGCCACCCTATGGTTGCTGGCGCCGCGCGGATGGCCGTTGCGCTGGCTGGCGCTGGCCGGCTGGCTGCCTTTGCTGCTGGACGGCGGCAGCCGCCCCGGCGCCGGTGAAATGTGGGTGACGGCGCTGGATGTCGGCCAGGGAATGGCGGTATTGATAGAGACTTCCGATCATCGTCTGTTATACGACAGCGGACCATACTATTCGCCGACATCGGACGCCGGCAGCCGCGTCATCATTCCTTATCTGCGCGCGCGCGGCATCGTTGCATTAGATGCGATGGTAGTATCGCACGCCGATAACGATCATTCCGGCGGCGCGCTAGCTATCATGGACAGCGTCAAGGTGGACACCGTATATTCGTCCCTAGCGCTGGATCATCCGATTGCCAGGGCAGCAACCGATCACCGGCGTTGCCACGACGGTCAAGCCTGGCAATGGGGCACGATGAAATTTGAAATGCTATATCCGGATATTGCGTATTATCCGGCGCCGTCAGCAACAGGAAAATCCAAAGCGAATACAGTCAGCTGCACTCTCAAGATCACGCACGGACAGCACGTAATTCTGCTGCCGGGGGATATCGAGGCGGCGCAGGAAAGACAGTTGATCGCCAGCCATTCCGGGCAATTGAAGGCAACTGTACTGTTAGCGCCGCATCATGGCAGCGGCACTTCATCCACTGCCGCGTTCCTGGCAGAGGTCGAGCCGCAAATTGCTCTGTTCCAGGTTGGTTATCGCAATCGCTTCCGTCATCCTAAGCAGCAGGTGCTGGAGCGTTATCAAGCTCTGGGCGTAGAGAATTTTCGTAACGACAGCGACGGTGCGATTCTGTTGAAATTCGGCGATGAACCTGGTAACAGCGTTAGCACCGACACTTACAGGAATCAGCACCGGCGTTATTGGTATGGCCGGTGAGCGTTCAGGTGTTTTATTTTGGCGCCAGCTGTGCCAGCGGCTTATGCAAACGCGGTAAAGCGCATAACACGGCGATTGCCATCGCCGCCGATAGCAGCGCGATCATGTTCATTCCAGTCAAGCGGCCGTCTGCGGTTTCGCCCAGCATCAGGCTGGATGTCAACGCCGCGACGGTGATTGCCAGGTCTTGCACGATGTTTTGCAAAGACATAAAGCCAGCGCGTTCGTGCGGCCCAGGCACTTGGCTGGTAAGCGCCGCCAGGGTGACGTTGCGGCCGGCGTTGCCTGCCATGAACAAGATAAAAAACAGTAGCAGCGGTAGCGTGCTTATGCCGAAAAATGGCGCGAGGCCGGTGCAGAAGGCCAGCGATGCGATCGCTGCCGCAGGAAGCGGGCCGGCGCGATCGGCCAGCCGCCCGAGCAATTGCACCGTCACCATCGCAGTCACGCCGCCAGCAAAATACAGCATGCCCAGCCGTTCACGCGGGAAGCCGAGATTCAGCAACAGGTAGGCGGAGAATTGGGGTATCACCAGGAAAGCCGAGAATTGGCTGAGCGCCTGCACCAGGCAAGCGGCGCGTACCGCAGGCTGGGCCAGCAGGCTGCGGGCGCTGACCGGCTGCTTGCGCGGCTGATCGAGATGCTGGCGCAGCTTGGGCAAGCGCCATGCCGCCAGCAGCCAGACCGTGGCTGCGAGGCCGGCCACCGCATAAAACGGCATGCGCCAGCCACCGCAGCGCGCCAGCTCAAGCGCCAGCGGCACACCGACAATCACCGCCATCGAAAACCCCAGCATGACCTTGCCGATGGCGCGCCCGCGCCGTTCTGGCGGTGTGCTGTCGATGATGATCGCCATCCCGAGCGCTATCGCGGGGCCGCCGCAGAGTCCGGTCAGGCCGCGCGCCAGCATCAGCGTCCACAGGCTGCTGGCGCAGGTCGCCGCCAGCGTGCACAAGCCGACTGCACCGAACGCCAGCAGCAGTACCGATCTGCGGTCGAAGCTATCCAGCAGGCGCACAGCAAGCAGGCCGGAGACCACCGCTGCCGCAGTGTAGGCAGCCGACAGCCAGCCTAGTTTGTCGCTAGGGAAAGCTAGCGCTTGCGCCAGGTCTGGCCCCAGCGGCAGCAGCATGATGAAATCGAGGATGTAGACGAACTGGATGGCGGCAACGATGATGATTGCCTGAGTCGGGGACAGCTGTTTCATTGCTTCCTTAAGTTAGATGAGGTGCGGTAGATGAGGCGCCGGCGATGCGGCCGGGCAGCACATGGCGTAAACCGTCTGCCGCAGCGCGCAACATGGCGGCAGTGGTGTCCCAGTCGGCGCACGGATCGGTCACCGAGCAGCCGTAGCGCAGCTGCGACAGGTCGGCTGGTATCGGCTGGTTGCCGGCTTCCAGGAAACTTTCGATCATGCTGCCGAGGATGCTGCGATTGCCTTGGCGTATCTGATGCACCAGGTCGCTCATCACGGCTGCTTGCAGAGTGTGCTTTTTGTAAGAGTTGCCGTGCGCGCAGTCGATGATGATGTTGGCAGGCAGCTGCGCCTTGGCCAGCGCCTGCTCGGCCAGGCTGACGCTGACGCTATCGTAGTTGGGCCGGTTGCTGCCGCCGCGCAATACCAAGTGGCTGTGCGGGTTGCCGCGGGTGCGGATGATGGCGGCGCGGCCATCGTTGTCGATGCCGAGGAAGGCATGCGGGCGCGAGGTCGACAAGATGGCGTTGAGCGCGGTTTCGACGCTGCCATCGGTACCGTTCTTGAAACCGACCGGCATCGGCAAGCCGGACGACATCTCGCGGTGGGTTTGCGATTCAGTGGTGCGGGCGCCGATAGCGACCCAGCTGATCAGTTCGCCCAGGTAATGCGGTGAGACCGGATCCAGCGCTTCGGCCGCGGCTGGCAAGCCGAGCTGGTTGACTTTCAGCAGGAAGCGGCGCGCCTGGTGCATGCCATCGGCGATGCGGAACGACTGGTCCATGCCGGGATCGTTGATCAAACCTTTCCAGCCGACGCTGGTGCGCGGTTTTTCGAAATACACGCGCATCACGATGTAGAGCGTGTCGGCCAGTTCGGCGGCCAGTTGTTGCAGGCGGCGGGCATATTCGAGGCCGGCTTCGGGATCGTGGATCGAGCAGGGGCCGACCACCACCAGCAGGCGCGGATCGCGCCGTTCCAGAATATTCCTGACTACAGAGCGGCCGTTGGCTACGGTTGCTGCGGCGGTTGCGCTAAGCGGCAACTGCACCCTCAGTTCGGCCGGCGAGGGCATGGGGTCGATACCGGCAAGGTTTAAAAAATTTTCTTCATCGACGACAAGTTGATCTCTTTTCATGGGCGTGCTCGGTGAGTCTCGGTAGGTTGATAGAGGAGTGTTCAACAGCCCTTGAATGCGGGCGTTTGGTGAGGCGAGAGCGGCGAGAAATTCATGGCTGGAATGGATATTAATTGCATTCCATACATAAATCAATTGCTAATCATTCTCATTTGCATTTACAATAAATCACTCCATGTCCATCTGCATCAACTTCTTGGACTGGCTTGGCATCGGCGCGATCCGCCTTGATGTCCGGCTGAGGGAGCATTCAATCGGCTAGCGGAATGCCACGCCACCACACGATTCTTATCCGAATTTTTGCGAGGACTAACACCGTGAACGACAGACTCCGCCATGCATTTTTGAAGCAAGCCAGCGCTACAGATTTGCTTCAGCAATATCAAACTGGCGCGACCTTTTTCGCCTCACCCAGGCGCAGCCTGCTAGCCCGGGGGATCAAAGCCGTATTGCCACCGTGCGACCCTAGTCAGCTAGCCGTCATGGCGGCGCAATATCTTAAGAATGCAGAACTGGAAGGACAGCCGGCGCCGGTGCTGATAGGGGCGCTGCCATTCCGGATGGACGCCAGTTCGGCGCCGGCTCACCTGTTCATGCCGCGACAACTGATCAGCGGCACCGGCGTGGATAGCGCAGTGGCGGCTCTGAATTCAGCCGCAAAACCGGCGGAGGCGAGCTTGTCGGCGGCGCCATTGATGCAACCTGCACCGGAGGCATATCGCAGCAATGTGCGCAGTGCGCTGGCGCAGATCCGCAATGGCGAATTCGAAAAGGCGGTGCTCTCGCGTTCGCTTACCCTGGCCGCGCAGATCGAAGTTCCGGCCTTGCTGCATCGCCTGGCGGCGCTCAATTTGCACGGCTATACGTTTGCTATCGATCTTACCGATAGCGGCCTTGCTGCGGTATCTGAACGGCGCACCCTGATTGGCGCCAGCCCCGAGCTACTGCTGGCACGCTATGGCAAGGAACTGGTCTCCCATCCGCTGGCGGGATCGATTCCACGCAGCGCCGATGCGGTGGAAGACCGCCGTCGCGCAGATGCTTTGCTGTGCTCCGCCAAGGATTTGCATGAGCATGCATTGGTAGTGGATGCGGTTGCCGCCGCCTTGCGCCCCTACTGTAAAACCTTGCGCGTGCCGAGCGCCCCCAGTTTGCTGGCGACGCCGACCATGTGGCATCTGGGCACGGAAATCCGCGGCGAGCTGGCCGATCTCGCCACCACTTCGCTGGAAGTTGCATTGGCGCTGCACCCGACGCCGGCGGTATGCGGCCATCCGACCGCAGCCGCCCGCAAATTCATCGCCGATGTGGAAGGCTTCGATCGCCGTTACTTCGCCGGCCTGGTTGGCTGGTGCGATAGCCACGGCGATGGCGAGTGGGCGGTAACGCTGCGCTGCGCCGAACTCGGCGCTCACAGTGCGACGCTGTACGCCGGCGCCGGCGTCGTGGCCGGTTCCGAGCCGCAATTGGAATTGCTGGAAACCTCGGGCAAGCTGCGCACCATGCTGGCGGCGATGAATCTGGAACTGATGTTGGAAGACCAGGCTGAGGCGGCGGCATGAAGAATAAAACGAAGGATAAAGCGAAGGATAAAATCAGTCGCGCCGATCAGCCAGGCTACCTGCCCGGATTTACGCCCTGGCCGCAGCAGGCCGCCGCAGCATACCGCGCAGCCGGCTATTGGACTGGCGAGACTTTCGGCGCCATGCTGCGGGCGCGGGCACAGCAATATCCGGCACGGCTAGCGTTGGTATGCGGCGCCCGGCGCTGGACTTATGCCGAGCTGGACCAGCGCAGCGACCGGTTGGCCGCGGGTTTTGCCCGAATCGGCATCCGCCCGCGCGATCGGGTGGTGGTGCAACTGCCCAACATCGCCGAATTTTTCTCAGTGTGTTTTGCCTTGTTCCGCCTGGGTGCAATACCGGTGTTCGCGCTGCCGGCGCACCGGCGCGCCGAAGTCAGTTATTTCTGCGCCCATACCGAAGCTGCGGCTTACGTGATCGCCGATCTCGACGGCGGTTTCGACTATCGCCAGCTGGCGCGCCAGGTCCGTGCCGGGCAGCCCAGTCTGAAACACGTCATCGTAGTCGGACAAGCAGAGGAATTTTGCGCGCTGGATAGTTTGTATGATCAGCCGCAAAGCTTCGCCGAGCCGCGTCCGGACGACGTCGCCTTCGTGCAGCTTTCAGGCGGCAGCACCGGCTTGCCCAAGTTGATTCCGCGCACCCCGGACGATTACCTGTACAGCGTCCGCGCCAGTGCAGAAATCTGCGGCCTGACAGCGGGCAGCATCTACCTGTGCGCTTTGCCGGTCGCGCACAATTTCACCTTGAGTTCGCCCGGCAGCTTCGGCGCGCTGTATGCCGGCGGCTGTGTGGTCATGACGCGGCGCGCCAGCCCGGACGACGCCTTCCCGCTGATCGAAACCGAGCGCGTCACCTTGACGGCACTGGTGCCGCCGCTGGCGATGGTGTGGCTGGACGCCGTCAGTAATCGGACCAATGAGCGCGCCAATGAGCGTGCCAGCGGCGGTCACGACCTGAGCAGCCTGCAATTGCTGCAGGTAGGCGGCGCGAAATTCACCGCCGAAGTGGCGCAACGAGTGCGGCCGGTGCTGGGTTGCGCTTTGCAGCAGGTATTCGGCATGGCCGAGGGATTGGTCAACTACACCCGTCACGACGATCCGCAGCAGCTGGTGGTTGGCACGCAGGGCCGCGCCATTTCCGCCGCCGACGAGGTGCGCGTGGTGGACGATGAAGATCGTGACGTGATTCCTGGCGAGGTCGGCCACTTGCTGACACGCGGCCCGTACACCATACGCGGTTACTACAAGGCCGAAGAACACAACGCCCGCGCCTTCACCGCCGATGGTTTTTATCGCACCGGCGACCTGGTATCGCAACTGCCGTCCGGCCATCTGGTGGTTGAGGGCCGAGCCAAGGATCAGATCAATCGCGGCGGCGACAAGGTGGCTGCCGATGAAGTCGAAAACCATTTGCTGGCGCATCCGAATGTCCATGACGTGGCGCTGGTTTCCATGCCGGACGCCTATCTGGGCGAACGCAGCTGCGCCTTCGTGATACCGCGTGGTGTAGTGCCAAGAGCAATGGAGCTGAACAATTTCCTGCGCGAACGCGGTATCGCCCAATACAAGATCCCGGACCGTATCGAGTTCATCGATCGTTTTCCTAAAACCGGCGTCGGCAAGGTCAACAAGCGTGTGCTGCGCGAACGCATCGCAGAGCAGTTGGCTGGCGCCAGAAATGTCCCTTAAGGCGGCCTCGAATAAGTCCCGTTGCGCGTCATTCCCGCAAACGCGGCCACGGCAATAGTCATCTGGGGTCAGAGTCAACTTTCGCAGTGCTTTATCGCGAAACTTGACTCTGACCCCAGTTAGCTGCGTTTGTTAAGCGCGAACCGGGCAAGGACATTGTCATGACAGAGTTTGCAGAGATAGTTTTAACGCACTTAATTTACTTACCCTAATTCATCAGAAATTATCCTTATGAGCATTCCAAAAATCCCTTCTTATCCAATGCCAGTGGCTGCCGTCATGCCGACCAACCGTGTCGACTGGATCCCAGACCCTGCGCGCGCGGTGCTGCTGATTCACGACATGCAAGAATATTTCCTCGATTTCTACGACGTCCAGGCTGCGCCGATACCCGCTTTGATTGAACATGTCCAACGCCTGCGCGATGCTTGCGATGCTGCCGGCGTGCCGGTGGTGTATACCGCACAACCGGCGCAGCAGGCGCCGGAACAGCGCGGTCTGTTGCAGGCATGGTGGGGGCCGGGGCTGACCGCACAACCGCATCGGGCGCCAGTGGTTGCCGCCCTGGCGCCGCGTGCACAAGACACGGTGCTGACCAAATGGCGCTACAGCGCTTTCGTGCGTAGCGACCTGTTGCAACGCATGCAGGAGCAGGGCCGCGATCAATTGATTGTGTGCGGCGTCTACGCCCACATCGGCTGTCTGATGACCAGCGCCGACGCCTTCATGCACGATGTGCAGGCGTTTCTGGTGGGGGATGCTTTGGCTGACTTTTCTGCCGGGCAGCATGCGATGGCGCTGGACTATGTGTCGCAACGCTGCGGCGTGGTCACTCATACGGATAACGTCGTCAGCGCCTTGCAACCGGCGGCCGCCGTCAGTCTGCCGGCCAGCCTGGCGGCGCTGCAGGCAGAGGTGGCGCAATTGATGCAAATGCCGGCTGCAGATTTGCGGACCGACGATAACTTGCTGCACCTTGGCCTTGATTCGATCCGCTTGATGAGCCTGGTCGAGCGTTGGCGGCGTGGCGGCGCGAGCGCTACCTTCGTCGATCTGGCCGAGCGGCCGACGCTGGCGGACTGGTGGAGTTTGCTCGCCGCGTCACGGAGCCATTGAATGGGAATCGCCCAGATGCAGGAGCTGGCGCAATCCTCACTATTGCCGCTGTCGGCGGCGCAATACGGTATCTGGCTGGGGCAGCAACTCGATGCCGGCAGCCCGGCTTACTGGACCGCCGAGGCGGTGAAGCTGTGCGGTGTGTTGGATCAGACGGCGTTCGAGGCGGCCCTGAGCCAGGCGGTAGCAGAGTGTGACGCTCTGCATCAGCGTTATGCCAGCGATGGCAAAAGTGTCTGGCAAACGCCCGCGCTCGATACCGGCTGGACGCTGCAGCGGCTGGATTTCAGCGCTGCGGCAGCGCCGTTTGAAGCAGCGCAGCGCTGGATGCAGGCTGACCTGCTACAGACCGCCGATCTTGCGCATGGCCCCTTGTTTGCCAGCGCGCTATTGCAGCTTGGCGCGCAGCGCACGCTGTGGTATTTGCGGGTGCATCACGTAGCGCTGGATGGTTTCGGCTACGCCTTGCTTGCGCAGCGGGTGGCCGATCTGTATTCGGCGCGGATTGCCGGCAGCGGCTTGCCGCCGGCACGGCCGAGTGCTTTGGCGCCGGTAGTCGCCGAAGATCGACTCTATCTTTCTTCCGCAGCCTATGAACGGGATCGGGAATTCTGGCGTGCGCGTCTTAAAGATGCGCCGCCGCCTGTGCTGCTGGGACCGGCAATGCCGGTGGCGCATGGCGTGCGCCGCCAGCGCGGCAAGTTGCCGGCAGCTGCCTTGCAGCGTTGGCAGCTTGCAGCCAGCGCCGCCGGAGTCGACTGGACGGCGTGGCTGATTGCCGCTATCGCCGCCTGGTTGCAACAAAAAAGCGCCGCCAGCGACATCACGCTCGGCTTGCCGGTGATGGGACGGCTCGGTTCGGTGGCGCTAAGCGTGCCATGCATGGCGATGAATATCGTGCCCTTGCGGTTGCAGATAGACAGCCAGGCCGGCCTGAACCATCTGGCGCAGCAGGTGATGACAGAACTGCGCGCAATACGGCCGCATCAGCGTTATCGCTATGAACAACTCAAGCACGACCTCGGCCTGAGCGACGGCAGTCGCCGCCTGTTCGGAGCGGTGATCAACCTGATGCCGTTCGACCGGCCGCTGGCGTTTGGCCAGCTGGCGGCGACTGCGCATCCGATCGCGGCCGGGCCGGTCGAGGATCTGTCGATTGTGATTGCCCCCGGCGCCGACGGCGTCAGGCTGGATTTTGAAGCCAATCCCGATGCTTACGACAGCGCCACGTTGAGTGCCTTGCATGGGAGTTTGCTGGCGACCTTGGATATTTTGGCGAACGCGCCGCACAACGTCGCTATGTCGTTAGCCTCGCTACTCGGCACCGCCGCCACAATCCCCGCGCAGCCGGCCGTGTTGTCCGGCGGCCGGCTGCCCGCCGCGCCGGAAGCGGTGCTCGATGCTTTGCGCAGGCACGCCGCCAATACGCCACAGCAGATCGCGCTGACGCAGGATGGCGTGTCCCTGACGTATGCCGAACTGCTGGCGCAAGTACAGGCGCTGGCTGCGGTCTTGCTGGCACATGGCGTATTGCCGCAAAGCCGCGTGCTGCTGTTGCTGCCGCGTGCGCCGCATACCGTGGTGGCCATGCTGGCGGTGCTGTGGGCCGGCGGCGGCTATGTGCCGCTCGATCCGGACGGCCCCGTGCTGCGCATCGCGGCGGTGCTGGAAGATGCACAGCCGGCGCTGGTGCTGAGTCTGCGCCGGCACGCTGGCAAGGTGAACGGGGCAGCGCCGCTGCTGTGCCTGGAAGACAGCGCCAGCAACACCCGGCAGGGCGGCGCGCCGTTGCTTGAGCCGGTTGCCGTGGCTGCGGACGCCCTGGCTTACGTGATCTACACTTCCGGCTCCACCGGCCGGCCGAACGGCGTCATGATCGGTCGCGCTGCGCTGGCGCATTTTGTGGCGGGCGCAACGGCGCGCTACCGGATTAGCGCCAGCGACCGGGTGTTGCAATTTTCTCCCTTGCACTTCGACGCCAGCGTGGAAGAAATCTTTCTGACTTTATGCGCCGGCGCCAGCCTGGTGTTGCGTAACGACGAGATGCTGGAATCGCTGCCGCGCTTTTTGCAGGCATGCCAACGGCTGCGCATCAGCGTGTTGGATTTGCCGACTGCTTTCTGGCACGAACTCAGCTTTTGCATCAGCCAGCACGAAGCCGCCTTGCCGGACAGCGTGCGGCTGCTGATCATCGGCGGCGAGGCAGCGTTGGCGGAACGGGTGGCGCGCTGGCGTGCAGCAGTCGCGCCGCAGGTGCAGTTGCTGAATACCTATGGTCCGACCGAAGCCACGGTGATTTGCACTACGGCAGAGCTGGCCGGACCCGGGGCGATTGCCTTCGATGGCGATACGGTGCCGATCGGGCGGCCGCTGGCGGGTGTAGCGATTGCCGTGGTCGATGCTGATCTGCGTCCGGTGAGGTGTGGTGAGGCCGGTGAGTTATGCCTGATGGGCGGCGCTTTGGCGCGTGGTTACCTGGGGCGCGCGGCATTGACGGCAGAACGTTTTGTGACGCTGGATGGAGTGCCAGGACAGTCGTCGCCATGCCATGCCTATCGGACTGGCGATCGCGTGCTGCTGGGTGAGGATGGCGAATTGCGCTATCTGGGCCGCCTGGACGACGAATTCAAACTTAGCGGCCATCGTATCGATCCGCTGGAAATTGAAGCCGCCATGCTGTTGTATCCCGGCGTGCGTGAAGTCGCTGTGGTGGCGCAGCCGCTGGCGAACGGTGGCGACAGCAAGCGCCTGGCAGCTTTCGTGGTCGCCGATCAGAGCTTGCCGACGGCGGCCGTCTGGCGCGATTTTCTGGCCCGGCATTTACCTGCGGTGGCGATTCCCGGCAGTTATCTGGCGTTGCCAAAATTGCCGCGCAATGTCAATGGCAAAATAGATCGCAAGGCATTGCGTGATTTGCCGCCAGCTGTTGTTGAGGATCGATCCAAGATTGTCGCCAGCCAGCTGGAACAAGCAGTGATGACAGTCTGGTGCGAGGTGCTGGGCGTGAGCGATTTAAGTCCGGCCGATGACTTTTTTGCCCTCGGCGGCAAATCCTTGCAGGCGATCCAGGTAGCCAACCGGCTCGGTATTGCCCTGCAGCGCGAGATCGCGGTATCGACCTTGTTCCGTCATCGCACGGTGGCGGCGCTGGCTCAGTCATTGAGCAGTCTGGCCGGCCATCCACCGCCGCCAGCCGCAGCTGATTCCGAATTCGCACCCCTGTTGGTGATTCAGCGCGGCGTCAGCCCTGCATCGTCGTCGCTACCGGCGCTGTTTTGCGTGCACCCGGCGGAAGGCCTGGCGTGGTGTTATCTGGGTCTTACCAGGCAATTGCCGGATATCCCAATCTACGGTTTGCAGGCCATAGGCATCAGCGGCGCTGCACCAGCCACTGTTGACGCTCAGGTGGGCGCCTATCTGGCTTTGCTGCGCAGTGTGCAAGCACATGGGCCGTATCGCTTGCTTGGCTGGTCGTCCGGCGGCGGCATCGCCCATGCGTTGGCGGTCAAGCTGCAACAAGCCGGTGAAACGGTAGCCTTGCTGGCGATGATGGACGCCTATCCTAGCGACATCTGGCAAGGCCAGCCCGAACCGCAGGAACGCGACGCGCTGCTGACCCTGCTCGACGTCATCGGAGCTTCGCCGCTGGACGCCGACGGCCAGCCGTTGTCGCATGAAGCCATGTTGGCCCGTTTCAAACAGCCGGACAGCACCTTGGCGACAGCCGATGAGACGCAACTGGCGCGGCTGCTGAAGAATGCCTTGCACGGCATGTTGCAGTATCGCCAGTTGCAGCATCAGCCTTATCAAGGCGATCTGCTGTTTTTCCATGCCTCCCGCCGTACTCCCGAAGCACCCGACTGGCTAGGCTGGAAACCTTATGTGCTTGGCCGCATGGAGCGCGTCGATGTCGATAGTACGCATATCGGCATGAGCAAGCCGGCGCCCCTGGCGCATATCGGCCGCGAGCTGGCCAGGCGGCTGAGTCTTGAGTCCATTACCGAGAAATCGCATGAGTAAAACACCCACACCACGCACACCGCCACGCTTGTTGCGTGTGCGGCGCACGCAACAACTGACGCCGCATATGCGCCGTATCACCCTGGCCGGCGAGGCGCTGTCTGGCTTCCCGCCAGACAGCGACGGCGCGCATATCAAGCTGCTGTTGCCGCGCCCCGGTCAAATCGAACCGGTACTGCCGACGCTCGGCCCGGACGGCCCAATCTGGCCGCCGGACGATATCCGGCCGATTGCGCGCACCTATACGGTTGGCCGTTATGACGCCGCAGCCGGCGAGCTGGATATCGATTTCGTCTTGCATGGCGACGATGGCCCGGCCTCAAGCTGGGCCTTGCACGCCGGACCCGGCGCCGCCATCGGTGTCGCCGGGCCGGGCGGTCCGCCGCGCTTTTTGCCGGACGCCGACTATTTCCTTTTGCTGGGCGATCCAAGCGCATTTGCGGTGCTGGCGGCGGTGCTGGCCGCCTTGCCCGAACGCGCCCGTGGCCATGCCTTGATTGAGGTGCCGGACCACGGCGAGATCCAAGCTTTGCGTCATCCGCCTGGCGTCGATCTGCGCTGGCTGTCGCGCGATGGCGCACCGGCCGGCAGCAGCACGCTGTTGCTGGATCAGGTGTCTGCCCTTAGCCTGCCAGCCACCGGGCTGTCGGTGACGCTGGCCGGCGAGAGCACCCAGGTGGTGGCCTTGCGCGAGTATCTGCTCAAGCAGCGCGGCGTGCCACGGCGCGCCATGTATGCCGTGCCGTACTGGAAAGACGAGCATACCGAAGAGGATTACCACGCCGAACGGCATCGCATCATGGATGCGTTTGAGCTGGGGCAAGTCGCGCAGCAGGAGCGCGCCGCCACTACTTTCACCATCAAGGAAACTCTGTCATGACCATTCGGCTTTCATCTATCCGCGCGATGCTGTTCGCGCTGTTGGCTATATCAATGGCATTTTTTACAGTGTCAGCCTTTAGCGCAGAGCGCGCCATTGTCGATGCGGCAGGCAGGGCAGTGCGGGTGCCGGTGCAACCGCAGCGGGTGCTGGCCTTATCCGAAATCGACCTAGATTCCCTGCTGGCGCTGAAAATCAAGCCGGTCGGCGCCACCAATGGCCGCGGCCAGGGCGGCATGCCGCACTATCTTGGCAACGCGGTTAGCGGCCTGGCCAGCGTCGGTAATTTTGGCAGCCCGGTGCTGGACCTGGTGATCGCTGCGCAGCCGGATTTGATCCTTGTCGGCAGCCTGCCCGACCCTGAATTATTGGCGCAATTGAGCAAGATCGCGCCCACCGTGGTCAGCTACAAACAAGGCGAGGATTGGCAGCTGGCCTTGCGCCGCATCGCCGAGGTGGTAGGGCGGCCGGCCCAGGCTGATGCCTTGCTAAGCGCCTATCGGCGGCGCGCCGAAACGCTGCGCGGCAAGTTGGGCGCGCAAGCCAACGCCACCGTGAGCGTGGTGCGCTGGAACCCGCAGGGGCCCTCGTATATGTTGAAAGACGCCTTCGCCAGCCTGGTGCTGGCCGATCTCAAAATGCGGCGGCCGGCGGCGCAAATGCAGGCCGGGGTTGCGCACTCGCCACCCTTGAGCCTGGAAGCCTTGTCGCGCATCGACGCCGACTGGTTGTTTGTCGGTACGCTCAACACCAGCCAGGCTAACGATGCGCTGAGCGCCGCACGTCAGAGCCCGGCCTTCCGCCAATTGGGCGCGGTGCAAAAGGGTCATATGGTGGCGGTGGATGGATCGTTGTGGACCAGCCCAGGCGGCCCGCTGGCGGCATTGGCGATCTTGAACGACGTGGAAAAGGCCATGCTCGGCGGTTGATCCAGAACAAATCCAAGCAGTTTTTGCAATACCTTCCCGGAGTTCTTGTGTCTGATCATGCTTATCGCCCGGCGCTGCGGCGGCTGTTGTTTACTTTGTTGGTATTGGTGGTGCCGGTTCTGGCTGTGACGTCGTTACTGATTGGCGCTGGTCAGGTTGGCGCGGCCGATGCCTTGGCTTTTTTATCAGGCGAAGCTGTTGCGCGCAGCGATCCGCAATTGCAGACCGTGTTGCTGAGCTTGCGCCTGCCGCGCATGGTGGCGGCTTTGCTGGTCGGCAGCGCCTTGGGCGTGGCCGGTATGCTGATGCAGACCGTGACGCGTAATCCGCTAGCTGAGCCGGGTCTGCTCGGCGTGAATGCCGGCGCGGCGCTGGGCGTGGTGGTGGGCATCGCCTGGGCCGGGGCAGAGAACGGGCCCGGTTATCTGTTATGGGCCGGGCTCGGCGCCATGCTGGGTAATGCTTGCGTGTTAGCAGTTGCCCAGTTTGGTCAGCAAGCTGCCGCACCGCTGCGTCTGGTGCTGGCTGGCGTTGCGCTGGGCGCGACTTTCATCGGCGTCAGTTCCGCCATCCTGTTATCGCAACCTGCCGGCTACGATCAATACCGTTTCTGGGTGCTTGGTTCCCTGGCTGGCGTTACACCCGGCATGACACTGTGGACCGCGCCCGTGGTGATCGTCGGCCTGGTGTGCGCGCTGTTGCTGGCGCGCCCCTTGTCGGCATTGCTACTGGGCGACGATATCGCCCGTTCGCTGGGCCATCGGCCGTTGCCATTGCGGCTAGCCGTGGCGTTCTGCGTGACTTTGCTAACCGGCAGCGCGGTAGCGCTGGCCGGTCCGATCGGCTTCCTCGGTTTGCTGGCGCCGTTCCTGGCGCGTGCCTTGACGCCGTTATTGCGGCACACCAGTCTGGCCGCGCAGTTGCTGGTTGCGGCCTGGCTGGGAGCCGGCCTACTGCTGGCCGCCGATCTTGCAGCACGGCTGGCGGTGCAGCCTTTCGAGACGCCGATCAGCGTGATGACGGCTCTGGCCGGTGCGCCGCTGCTGATCTGGCTGGCGCGTTCGCGGGCATGGCAGAACGGTGCTGCCTTATGAGTGCTTTACTGCCGGAAACCATGCAAACGGAAGTGCTCGATGCCGACATGCGACTGCTGCGCTGTGGCCGCTTCTCCTTGCTGTTCGCCCGTCGTTCCTTATGGGTGACGCTGGGCTTGAGCATGCTGCTGGCGGCTGCAGTCGGCATGGCCTTGCTGGCCGGTTCGACCTGGCTCTCGCCGCGCCAATTGCTGGCCGTATTGCAGGGCCAGGCCGCACCGGGCATGCAACTGCTGGTGCTGGAGTTCAGGTTGCCGCGGGTGCTGGTCGGTTTGCTGGCGGGGACGGCGCTGGGCCTGGCCGGCTGCCTGATTCAAGCCTTGACCCGCAACCGGCTGGCGACGCCTGATTTGCTGGGGGTCGCCGATGGCGCCACGCTGGGCGTGTTTGTGGCGCTGATCAGCAGCGCGGCAGGCATGTTCGGGCCTTGGTGGGTCGGGCCTCTCGGCGCTTTGGGCGCGGTGGTGTTATTGCTGATCGCCGCCGGCAACCTGGGGTCGCGCGGACAGCGCCTGTTGATTGTCGGCCTGGCCCTGTCCAGCCTGTTGCGTGCGGTGACCGAGCTGGCGCTGTCGCGCCAGGAACTGATGCACGCCAGCGCGCTGTATGCCTGGAGTATCGGCAGTCTCAACGGCCGTTCTTACGCCACTGCCTTGCCGCTGGCGGTGGGCTTGCTGCTGTTGCTGCCGCTGACCTTGTTAAGCACGCGCCGTCTGGCCCTGCTGCGTTTCGATCTGGAGATTGCCAGCGGACTCGGTTTGCCGGTGCGCAGCACCCAATGGCAGGCGTTGTTGACCGCGGTATTGCTGGCAGGCCTGGCGGTCGGCGTTTGCGGCCCGATTACTTTCGTGGCGCTGGCGGCGCCGTTTGTCGCCGAGCGGCTGGCCGGCGGCGGCCGTATCGCTTTGCTCGGCGCCGCGCTGGTGGGGGCGACACTGGTGGTTGCGGCCGATACATTGGGACGGGTGTTGCTGGCAGCGGCCGAATTGCCGGTTGGCGTGATTTGTAATTTGCTCGGCGGGCCGTTCTTGTTATGGCTGCTGTTGAGCGAGCGCAGGGGAGGTAGCTAATGCAGGAAATAGTTAATAAAAATCAGATGCTGGTAGTGCAGGGGCTGCACGCCTGCCATCAAAAAACGCCGGTATTGCACGGCATAAACCTCAACATTGCGCCAGGCAAGGTCACCGTCATCGTCGGCCCCAACGGCTGCGGCAAATCGACGCTGTTGCGCTGCATGGCGCGCTTGCATAAGCCGGCCCAGGGCAGCGTCCTGCTGGGTGGCGCAGATCTGTGGCAGCTGCGTCCGCAACAGGCCGCACGGCGCCTGGCTTTGCTGCCGCAGGCGCCGCAAGCGCCGGAAGGCATCAGCGTCAGCGGCCTGGTGCGTTACGGCCGTCATCCGCATCAAGGGCTGTTGCAGCAATGGTCGGCCGACGATGAAAGGGCGGTGCGTAACGCGCTGCAGGCGACCGACGTGCTGGCGCTGGCCGGGCGGCGGCTGGATCAGCTGTCCGGCGGCCAGCGCCAGCGCTGCTGGCTGGCGATGGTACTGGCGCAAGAGACGCCGCTGCTGTTGCTGGATGAGCCGACCAGCATGCTCGATCTTGGCCATCAGGTCGACGTCTTGAAACGCATACGGATGTTGGCCGCAGCAGGGCGCAGCGTGGTGATGGTGCTGCATGACCTGATGGCTGCCGCCCGTTATGCCGACACGCTGGTAGCGATGCGCAACGGCCGTGTGCTGGCGATCGGTGCGCCGCGCGATATCGTCACCCCGGCGTTGCTGCGGCAACTGTATCAACTGGACGTGGACGTGCTGGCTGCGCCTGGCGATGGCGCGCCGGTGGTGGTGCCGGTGGCCAGTTCCAGCATGGCGGCTCAAACCAATGAAGCCGATGCATACAGCGCGCTGGCGTTCGAGCTCTGATGAATAACTTAAACGAGGACAAGGGTGATATGGAATTTCAAAACAAGGTAGTGGTAGTAACGGGGGCCGCGCAAGGTATCGGCGCCGCCGTCGCACGGGCATTGGCGCGACAAGGTGCGAAACTGGCTTTGCTCGATCTCCAGGCGGACGCGGTGGTGGCGCTGGCCGCTGAATTGAATGGGATCGGCAACGCCGCGCTTGGAATTGCACTCGACGTTTCCAACAGCGAGGCGGTGGGTGTGGCTGTGGAACGGGTTGAAAGTGCGCTGGGGCCGATCGATGTGCTGGTCAACGCCGCCGGCATCTTGCGCCTCGGCGCCGCGCTCGATTGCAGCGATGCCGATTGGGAGCAGACCTTTGCCGTCAATGTCGGCGGCGTGTTTCGCCTGTGCCGGGCGGTGGCGCGCCGCATGACGCCGCGCCGGCGCGGTGTGATCGTGACGGTTGCCTCCAATGCCTCCGCCGTGCCGCGCCAGCAGATGGCTGCTTACGCGGCGTCCAAGGCAGCTTCGGCGCATTTCACCCGCTGCCTGGGGTTGGAACTGGCGGCGCACGGCATACGCTGCAATGTGGTGTCGCCCGGCTCCACCGATACCGCCATGCAGCGCCAGTTGTGGACCAGTCCCGAACATAAGCAGGCGGTGATCGATGGCTCGCTGGAACAGCATCGCCTGGGAATCCCGCTGGGCCGGATTGCCGACGCTGAAGATATCGCTGATGCAGTCATATTTCTGGCATCGGATCGCGCCCGGCATATCACCATGCATGAGCTATGCGTGGATGGCGGCGCCACGCTCGGCGCTTAAGGCGAGCTCCAGAGACCCAGCCATCAAAGAAATTCGCAGCTGGCGTGAATGTGTTGTGGATTTTTCCATGTCAAAATACTAAAATATAAATGATAATGAAAATCATTATCAACAATGGAAGTGCCGATAGAAGTGGCATTAATAAAGACGTTATCAAGTTAAACGCTCATTAAAAATATAAGGGAGTTGTCCGTCATGACTTTGAAGTTGCTTGGTTTTACCGCGCATTGTGTGCGCGCCTTGCCGGCTTTGTGCGGCGGTGTATTTGTCGGCACTGTCAGCGCCGGCTCGGCGTATGCTGAGACCACTTTGAAAGAGGTGGTGGTCACCGCCAGCGGTTATGAACAGCAAATCAAGGATGCGCCGGCCACCATCAGCGTGATTACCCGGGAACAGCTGGAAAAGCAGCCCTTCAATAATCTGCAAGACGCGGTCAGCCATCTGGAGGGCGTCAGCATTGTCGGCGGCGACAATAATTCCAAAGATATTTCGATCCGTGGCATGCCCGGTGAATACACCTTGATCCTGGTCGACGGCAAGCGCCAGGGCACGCGCGAAACCAGCTCGCGCGGCACCGGCGGCATCCAGTCGAGCCTGATCCCGCCGCTGGCTGCGATCGAAAGAATAGAAGTGGTGCGGGGTCCGATGTCTTCCTTATACGGCTCGGATGCGATCGGCGGCGTGATTAATATCATTACCCGCAAAGTTCCCAAGACCTGGGGCGGGGCGCTGAATGTCAGTACCACTACCCAGCAACGCTCCAATCTGGGTAACGAATATCAGGGCGACTTCTATCTGGCCGGGCCGATCAAGGACGATGTAGTCGGCTTACAGATATATGGCAATCTGAACACCCGCGAAGAGGACAAAGTGGTGGATGGCATCAGCCAGACCGACACCCGTTCGATCACCGCCAAACTGGGCATCAAGCCGGCCAGCAATCAAGACATTACGCTGGAGGCCGGCCATGAAGAGTTGAAGCGGACTTATACGCCCGGCAAATCGCTGGCGCCGGACGATAGCCAGACCATCTCCGAAGATACCCGCACCCATTGGGCTGCATCGCATACCGGGCGCTGGAATTTCGGCACTACCGACCTCGCCCTGTACCAGGAAATCGGCGAATTCAACGGCAAGACCGACGGCCCGCTTGGTCCTGAAGCCGCTGCCGCCAGCCCTAAAATCACAAACACCATCCTCGATGCGCAAGTGACTTTGCCGTTCACCAGCAACATCCTTAAGATGGGCGGCCAGTACACGCATAATCAATTGGACGGTACTGCCGCAGAGAGTCCGACCAGGATCGGCAGGACCACGCTCAACTACACGAATCCGGGATCGATCACGCGCAAGTCGTGGGCGCTGTTCGCCGAAGACGAATATTTCGTCACCAGCAAATTATCGTTGACCGGCGGTTTGCGTCTGGACCACGACGACAAATACGGCCAGCACTTCAACCCTCGGGTCTACGCCGTCTATCAATTGGCGCCGACGCTGACCTTGCGCGGTGGCGTCGCCAAAGCCTTTCGCGCGCCTAATCTGCGCCAGAGTTCGGCTGGTTACGTGATGTCCAGCGGCGGCCCGACTTCGATGCCAGGCGTGTTATACGGCAATCCGGACCTGAAAGCCGAAACCAGCATCAATCAGGAAATCGGCTTGCGCTACGACGGGCCGGATGGCTTGAGCGGCAGCGTGACGGTGTTCAATAACGATTTCAAAGACAAGATCGTCAGCGATTTTGCCGGCAGGAATGATGCTCTGACCGGCCTTCCCTTATATACCTACAACAACATCGCCAAGGTAAATATCCGCGGTGTCGAACTCGGCGCGACGGTGCCTCTGTCGAATCTCTTCAAGCTGTCCGGCAACTATACCTATACCGATTCGAAGCGCGAGAGCGATGGCGAAACCGCGTTCAACGGCAGTTCTTTGAAAGGGCAGCCGCTGGATAAAACCCCGAAACACGCAGCCAATCTCAAACTCGACTGGCTGCCGCGCGACGGTGTCTCGGCGTTTGCCAGGGCCAACTATGTCAGCGAACAGTTCTGGGCTGCATATCGTAACGGCGGCGCCGGCGTGCGCAGCCGTCCGGCTACTACCACCTTCGATCTGGGCGGATCTTACGCCATCAATAAAATGCTGACGCTGAACGCGGCGCTGCTGAATCTGACCGACAAGGTGGTCGATGTCGACCGTCGGCCGCGCGCCACCATCAACGGCAATTGGCTGGTGGATGAAGGCCGCCGCCTGTGGCTGGGCTTGAATGCACGCTTCTGATCGCTTTTGATATTTGCCGCTGAAGCTATTGCGCAGATGTTCTCCGCACCTGCGCAATAGCGCATCCGGCATGGCCCTTGGCATTCGTTCTGAGCCGCGGCTCTAAAATTCCCTTTGGAACATCGCTGCTTTCGGTTTTAAATATGACCCGTTGAAACAGCTTCGCTGTCTTATTTATGATTGATGCCATGCGCCCGATTTTGCACTTTATCCACGGTAACAGTTTCCCTGCAGGGACTTATCGGCAGTTCCTTGAGTTCCTGGGGCACGACTACGACGTGCGCTCGCTCGACATCCACGCCCACAATCCCAAATACCCTGTAACCGACGGCTGGCCGGCGCTGGTGCAGGAATTGATCGATGAACTGGCGGCGCGTTACGACCGGCCGGTGATCCTGGTCGGCCATTCCATGGGCGGCGGCCTGGCCTTGCTGGCGGCGCAGCAGCGTCCGGACCTGGTCAGTTGCGTGGTGATGCTGGACACGCCGGTAGTAGTTGGCTGGCGCGCCAGCCTGTTGCGCGGCGCCAAGGCCCTGGGGCTGGACAAGCGGGTATCGCAAGCCAGGTTTTCGGCCAAGCGGCGCAACCTGTGGCCGAGCGCAGAAGCCGCCTATCAGCACTTCGCCGGCAAGCAGGTGTTTGCCAACTGGGCGCCCGAAGTATTGCGCGACTATATTACTTACGGATTGGAAGAGGATCAGGGCAATATGGTCCTGCGCTTCCGGCGCGATATCGAAACAGCGGTTTACCGGACCCTGCCGCACAATATGGGCGATTTGTTGAAACGCGGTTTCCCGGTGCCCATCGGATTTGTCGGCGGCGTCGACTCGGTTGAATGCCGGCAAGCCGGGCTGGATGCGACCAGGCGCCTGGTCGGGAAATATTTCAAGCAGATTCCTGGCGGCCACTTGTTCCCGATGGAGTCGCCGGAAATCGCTGCGGCCACCACGCGCCAGATGATTCGATCCCTGTTGGCCTCCCGCACTGATTGATCAAGTCGACACGTGTGTACATTTGAGTATCCGATTCGTAACCGATTCTTCGTAACAATTCGTAGCCATTCGAGGTCCTGTCATCAGCATGTTGTAGGATACAGGGCTATTTCCTTCGAATATTGTTATGTCATCAACAAATAAATCCAAGCAAGATACACAGAACTCCCGCTCTGGCCAGGCAGGGAAAAACGCCAAGGGCGGCGTAGCGCACGCGCTGTTGCTCACCATTGGTGGCCTGCTGCTGGCCGGCCTGGTCATCGGCGGCTTGTTGCTGACATACGCGCTGGTAGTCATGACGCCGCAACTGCCGCCCCTGGATGCGATTACCGACTACCGTCCCAAAGTGCCTTTGCGCATTTACACCGCCGACCATGTCCTGATCGGTGAGTTTGGCGAGGAACGGCGCAGCCTGGTCAAGCTGGACGACATCCCGGCGGATATGAAGAATGCGGTGCTGGCGATTGAAGACGCGCGTTTCTATCAGCATGGCGGCATTGATGTCATCGGCATTTTGCGTGCCGGCTTGACCGACCTCATGCATGGCGGCGCCTCGCAAGGGGCCAGCACCATCACCATGCAGGTTGCCCGTAACGTTTTCCTGTCTAGCGAAAAAACCTATACCCGCAAGATCTATGAAATCCTGCTGGCCTATAAGATCGAGACAGCGCTGAGCAAGGATCAGATTCTTGAGGTCTACATGAATCAGATTTACCTGGGGCAGCGCTCGTTTGGTTTCGCCGCCGCCGCGCGTACCTATTTCGGCAAGGACCTGAAGGACATCACGTTGGCGCAAGCCGCGATGCTGGCCGGCTTGCCGAAAGCGCCTTCGGCCTACAACCCTGTGGTCAATCCAAAGCGCGCAAGAATCCGCCAGGAATATATCCTCAAACGCATGCTCGATCTGAAGTTCATCAGCCAGGAACAATACGATCACGCCATGGCCGAAGATATTCAAGTCAAGACCAAGGGTAATAACTACAGCGTGCACGCCGAGTACGCCATCGAAATGGTGCGGCAGATGCTGTACGCGCAATTCAAGGAAGATACCTATACTCGCGGCTTGAGCGTTACCACCACGCTGAATGCCGCCGACCAGCAGGCGGCGTATGATGCAGTCCGCAAGGGTGTGATGGATTACGACCGGCGCCACGGTTATCGCGGGCCGGAGGCGACTATCGAATTGCCAGCCGCTGGCGACGAGCGCGATCAAGCCATCGAAGACGCCTTGGCGGATAAGCCGGACAATGACGACATCTTACCGGCCGTGGTACTGAGCGCGGACTCCAAGCAGGTGCAAGTGATGCTGCGCAACGATAGCGCAGTCACCATCAGCGGCGAGGGCTTGCGCCTTGCGGCCTCAGCCCTGAGCTCGAAAGCCGGCAAGAATCTGCGGATTCAAAGAGGCTCGGTGATACGCGTCATCAATACCGCCAAAGGCTGGCAAATCACCCAGCTGCCGCAAGTCGAAGCCACCATGGTGTCGCTGACGCCGCAGACCGGCGCCATCCGTTCCTTGATAGGCGGTTTTGATTTCAACCAGAATAAATTCAACCATGTAACCCAAGCCTGGCGTCAGCCTGGTTCGGCGTTCAAGCCCTTCATTTATTCGGCGGCGCTGGAAAAAGGTTTCGGACCGGCTTCCATCGTCAACGACGCCCCGGTGTCCTACCCCGGCGCACCCGGCCAGGGCAATTGGGAACCGAAGGATGACGATCAGCCCGACGGCCCGATGCCCTTGCGCACCGGTTTGCAGCGCTCGAAGAATCTGATATCGATCCGTTTGCTGGATGCGATCGGCGTCAAATACGCTCAGGAATTCGTCACCAGCCATTTCGGTTTCGATGTCGACAAAACCCCGCCGTATCTGCCTCTGGCTTTGGGCGCAGGGCAGGTCACACCGCTGCAACTGGCCGGCGCCTATGCGGTGCTGGCGAATGGCGGTTATCGCGTCAATCCCTACCTGATTGCGCAAGTGACCGATTCACGCCGCGCGGTACTGACCAAGGTCGAGCCGCAGATCGCCGGCCAGAATGCGACGCGGGTACTGGATGCGCGTAACAGCTTCATCATGACCAGCTTGCTGCAATCGGTGGCGCAACGCGGCACCGGCGCCGGCACCAATGTATTGCACCGGACCGACCTGGCCGGCAAGACCGGCACCACCAACGACGCCTTTGACGGCTGGTTCGCCGGTTATCAGAACAGCCTGGTGGCGGTGGCCTGGATGGGTTACGACCAGCCGAAGAGCCTGGGCAGCCGCGAGTTCGGTGCGCAACTGGCGTTGCCGATCTGGGTCGAATACATGGGGCGCGCCTTGCGTGGCGTGCCGCAATATCAAATGCCGATGCCGGATGGCGTCACCACCATCAACAATGAGTTTTACTTCGATAATATGACGCCGGGCAATGGCTTCATCGCTTCGCTGGGATTGGGCGCAGGTAACGGCGCTCCTGTCGAAATCGGTCCGGACGGTATGCCTGTACCGACACCGGAAACCAGCCCGCAAGAGGATGAGAAGCAGAATATTCTCAAGTTGTTTGGCGGTCATTGAATCGGCAGCAGCTTGCAGGCTGGCCGGCAATACTCCTTCAGGGTATTGCCGGTTTTTCTTTTTGAGGCCGATAAGTTAGCGAAATAAGTAGCGAAATAAGTAGCGAAGCATGGCCTACTGCGCCCAGGTACGCTGCAAAATCTGCTGCTGCAGATGCGCTGCCGCCAAGGTTCCATAGACTCTGCCACCCATCGCCTCGCTGCGGCTGGCGATGAAGGCGTCGGCGATGGCCGTCGGCGCGTGCTGCAACATCAATGCGCCCTGAATCGTCAGCACCAGGCGCTGTACAAAACGCCGTCCCAGCATCTCGCGCTGTTCGGCCGGAGCCGCCAGATCCTTCATTAAATCGTCCAGCATGGTGCGCAGGCCAGGGTGGCCGCCGGCGCTCTCGCCCAACTGCGCCAGCAGCGCGCCGAAGCTGGCTGGCTCGCGCTCAATTGCGCGCAGCACATCCAGGCACATCACATTGCCGGAGCCTTCCCAGATCGAATTGACCGGCGCTTCGCGGTAAAAGCGCGCCATCGGAGCGCTTTCGACATAGCCGTTGCCGCCCCAGACTTCCATGCATTCGCCGGTGAATTCCAGCGCTCGCTTGCAAATCCAGAATTTGGCGGCGGGTGTGACGATGCGGCGCCAGGCGCGTTGCAGCGGATCGTCGGGCTGGTCGAAAGCGCTCGCCAGTTGCAGCATCAGCAGTGTCGCTGCTTCGCTTTCCAGGGCCAGGTCGGATAGCACGTTTTGCATCAGCGGCTGCTCTGCCAGGTGACGGCCGAAAGCGCTGCGGTGGCGCGCGTGGTGCAGCGCTTGCACCAGTGCCTGGCGCATCAGGCCGGCGGCGCCGATGACACAATCGAGGCGGGTGTGGTTGGCCATTTCGATAATCGTCGGGATGCCGCGGCCTTCATCGCCAACCATGATGCCGAAGGCGTCGCGGAACTCCACTTCGCTGCTGGAGTTGGAACGGTTGCCGAGCTTGTCTTTCAAGCGCTGTATCTGTATCGGATTCTTACTGCCGTCCGGCTGCCAGCGCGGTACGAAGAAGCAGCTCAAGCCCATCTCGGTGCGCGCCAGCACCATGTGGGCGTCGCACATCGGCGCCGAGAAAAACCATTTATGACCAGTCAGCAGGTAACCGGCGCCACGGCCGCCGCCGCCTTCCAGCGGTGTCGCCGTCGTAGTATTGCTGCGCACATCCGAGCCGCCTTGTTTTTCCGTCATGCCCATGCCGATCAGGATCGAGTGCTTGTGTTCCAGCGGCAGATCGCGGCTGTCATGCTCGCATGACAAGAGTTTGGCCTGCAAGGCGGCAAACAGCGCCGGTTCCTGCTGCAATACCGGGATCGAGGCAAAGGTCATGGTGGTCGGGCAGAGCGATCCGGCTTCGACCTGGGCGTGCAGGAAATAACCGGCGGCGCGCGCCACATGGCTGCCGCTGTGCGGCTTGATCCAGGGCAGGGCGTGCAGGCCTTCGCGCCGCAGCATGCCGAGCAAAGCATGCCAGGCGGGATGAAAATCGACTACGTCGATACGATTGCCGAGACGATCGAAGGTGTTCAGTTCGGGCGGATGGCGGTTCGCCAGCTCAGCCAGTTGCCAGGTTTCCTTACGGCCCAGTTCAGCGCCGTAGCGCGCCAGCTGGTCGGCATGCCATTGCCCTTGCAAGCGCTGCACCCCGGCTTGCAGGATGGCATCGTCAAGGAACAGATTGTTGCCATACAGTTCAGTCACCTGATTGGTCACTTCATGGGTTTGCCCTTGCATGATTGATCTCCTGGATTATTGTTGGGCTGGATCGCTTGACTTTATCTCCTGACTTTACCTCTTGCGCCGGTGCTCCGGGTGCTGCTGTCTTGCAATTGTTTAGAGACTATACTCAATCCCTTCGTTCCTGAATCGGAGTTGGATTGCCGCGAGCTGGCAAAGCTGAATCAGCCGCTGAGCGCAGCCAACCCGCTTTAATTTTTTAAAACCGTGTTAACTTCTTCTGTCAGGTAAAATGCTGCTTGTATTTAACAACCCGCAGCCCATATTCGTCGCCTATGTCCTACCAAGTTCTCGCCCGTAAATATCGCCCCAGAAGTTTCGATACGCTGGTCGGCCAGGAACACGTCGTACGGGCCTTGACGCACGCCTTGGAGCAACAGCGCTTGCACCACGCCTATCTGTTCACCGGCACCCGCGGCGTCGGCAAGACCACCTTGTCGCGGATTCTGGCGAAATCGCTGAATTGCATCGGCGTCGACGGCAACGGCGGCATTACCGCAGCACCCTGCGGCGTCTGCGAAGCCTGCGTGGCGATCGACGCCGGGCGTTTTGTCGATTATATCGAGATGGACGCGGCCTCGAATCGCGGCGTCGATGAAATGGCGCAGTTGCTGGAACAAGCTGTGTATGCACCGTCGAACGCACGCTTCAAGGTCTACATGATCGACGAAGTGCACATGCTGACCAACCACGCCTTCAACTCGATGCTGAAGACGCTGGAAGAACCGCCGGAACATGTCAAGTTCATCCTGGCGACCACCGATCCGCAAAAAATCCCGGTAACGGTGCTGTCGCGTTGCCTGCAGTTCAACCTGAAGCAGATGCCGCCCGGCCATATCATCAGCCATCTGGATAATATCCTGGGCCAGGAACAGATCGAATTCGAAACACCGGCTTTACGCTTGCTGGCGCAAGGCGCCCACGGTTCGATGCGCGATGCGCTGTCGCTGACCGATCAGGCGATTGCCTACGCCGCCGGCAAAGTCACCTTGGAAGCGGTACAAGGCATGCTGGGTGCGCTCGACCAGTCTTACCTGATCCGCGTGCTGGATGCGCTGGCCTTGAAAGATGGTCCCGGTTTGCTGGCGGTGGCCGACGACATGGCTAGCCGCAGCCTGTCCTATAGCGCTGCACTGCAAGACCTGGGCACTTTGCTGCACCGGGTCGCGCTGGCGCAAAGCGTGCCGGCGGCGCTGGCCGACGATTTGCCGGAACGCGAAGACGTGATCCGGCTGGCTGGCTTGTTCGATGCCGAAGAAGTACAACTGTTTTACCAGATCGCCGTGCACGGCCGTAATGAATTGGGATTGGCGCCGGATGAATATGCCGGCTTCTCGATGACCCTGTTGCGCATGCTGGCGTTCCGGCCGCAAGCCGACGGTAGCACGGTGACGCCGCCGCCAGTCAGCCGGCAGCGGCCTCAGCTTAGCGCTGGACCGGTGGCAGCGGTAGCGCAGTCGGCTCCGGCACCTCGTCCGGCCGCGTCGCAAGCACCGGCTGCAGCAGCGCCGGCTGCGGCGCGTTTAAGCAGTGCACCGCCGCCGGTCAGCACCAGCGCGCCGGTAGCGCCGCCCGCTAACAGCGGCATGAGCCCGGCCAGAGCTGCGCTGGAAGCGGCGCGCGCCGCATCTTCCCGCAAGGGTGGCGCGGCAGCGCGGCCGCAGCCCAGCCAGGCGCCGGTAGCACCAGCCACTCAGGCAGTCGCGGTGGAAGTCAAACCTGCGGCGCCGGCTTATGTACAGCAAGCGCCGCAAAATTCTTCCGTGCCGCCGTGGGAAGAGGAGATTCCGCTGCCGACGGATTTACCGGATACCGAATTTTCCAGTTCGGCGGCTGAAAAAAAAACTGAATCGTATTCACAATCTGCACCGCAGCGCTCGCCTGCCGCCAACAACAGCCGTCAGGCTGTGCGCCCCGAAGCCGTAGCGCCGCAGCCGGCAGTTGCGCCAGAGCCGCTGCCGCCGCTGGTCTTGCAGCCCGATCCGAATCTGAACTGGGACGGCAACTGGCCGTTGCTGGCGTCCACTCTGGCGGTGCGCGGCGTGGCGCATCAGCTGGCGCAGCAGAGCGAGCTGATCAAATCCGACAGCAGCGGCGCAGCGGCGCAGTTCCATCTGCGGATTCCTTTCGATACCTTGCGTTCGGCCGGCAGTGTTGATAAGTTGGAGGCTGCGCTGAGCGAGCATTTCGGCCGTCCGGTCAAGGTCGAAACCGAACTCGGTCCGGTCCGCCATACGGCCAATGCGCAGATGCTGGCGGCGCAGGCAGAACGCCAGCGCCTAGCCGAACAGACCGCGCAAAACGATCCCTTTATTCAGAGCATGATGCGCGAGTTCGGCGCTTCGATTGTGCCGGGGTCTATCAAACCATTGGGCTGATGTAGCAAAAAATGTAGCAAAAAACGCAGCAAGCAGCAAGGCGGATCAGAGTAGCGTTGTCTGCCATTTGAAACACCAGATAAATTATCTTGTTTTTATAGGAGAAGCACCATGATGAAGGGCCAACTGGCAGGGCTGATGAAACAAGCCCAGGCTATGCAGGACAACATGAAAAAGATGCAAGACCAACTGGCCTTGATCGAAGTCGAAGGCGAATCCGGCGCTGGCCTGGTGAAGGTCGTGATGACTTGTAAAAACGCCGTCAAACGGGTCGCTATCGATGCTTCCTTGCTGGCTGACGACAAGGACATGCTGGAAGATCTGGTGGCTGCCGCCTTCAACGATGCAGTGCGTAAAGCTGAAGCACTGTCGGCAGAAAAAATGTCGGGCCTGACTGCCGGCATGCCGGCCGGCTTCAAACTGCCATTCTGATCAACCGCATTTTCGACTGCAGCATTTTCGATAGCAGCATGATTCAAGGCATGACGTGAAAACTCCTTCCAGTCTTACCTTACTCACCGAAGCCTTGCGCCATCTGCCCGGTGTCGGTCCCAAATCGGCACAGCGCATGGCTTATCACTTGCTGCAGCATGACCGCGACGGTGCGGCCTTGCTGGGACGGGCGTTAACCCAGGCGGTCGAGCAGATCCGCCATTGCGCGCTGTGCAATACCTTCACCGAGAACGAGGTATGCGAAACCTGCCTCGATCCGGAGCGCGATCCGAGCTTGCTGTGCGTGGTGGAAACCCCCACCGACCAATTGATGATCGAGCAGACCCTGACTTTCAAGGGCTTGTATTTTGTCCTGATGGGGCGTTTGTCGCCGCTGGACGGCATCGGCCCGAAAGACATCCAGCTGGACAAACTGATCAGCCGCGCCACCGATGGCGTGGTGACGGAAGTCGTGCTGGCGACCAATTTCACCAACGAAGGCGAAGCCACCGCCCACTACATCAGCGAAACCATGAAAGCCCGCGGCCTGCAAGTGAGCCGCCTGGCGCGAGGCGTGCCGGTGGGTGGCGAGCTGGAATACGTCGACGCCGGCACTATTGCAAGGGCGATGCTGGATCGACGTTCGACCTGACGAGATGACCCATGCCACAAATATAATAGTTACCAGCTGTTAATTTTCATGCGGGCGGCATTATCATAGAACCCGTAAGTAACCCAGTTTCCAAACAGCCACATCAAGATGGCAGAGAAAAAGAAGCATTGCTGACAACAACAGTAGTGAAATAACCCTGGATATACGAGGAGACAATATGAAGTTCAGCTGGAAGCAGTTTGGCATCGCCCTGTGTTTGTTCCTGGCCGGTTATCTGACATTCAACGGCAAGTTGTTTGCCCAGACCCCAGAGAAGACCAAAGTGGCGATCGCGGTGGGTGGCAAGAACCTGTTTTATTACCTGCCGTTGACGATTGCCGAGCAGCTCGGTTATTTCAAGGATGAAGGCCTGGATGTGACGATTTCCGATTTCGCCGGCGGCGCCAAAGCGTTGCAGGCGTTGGTCGGCGGCAGCGCTGACGTGGTTTCCGGCGCCTTCGAGCACACCATTAGCATGCAGGCCAAGAATCAGCACATCACCGCGTTTGTGCTGCAAGGCCGGGCGCCGCAAATCGTCATGGGCGTATCCAACAAGACCATGCCTAACTACAAGTCGATTGCCGATCTGAAAGGCAAGAAGATCGGTGTCACCGCACCGGGTTCGTCGACCAGCATGATGGCCAATTTTGTATTGGCCAAGGGCGGTTTGAAGCCGACCGATGTGTCGTACATCGGCGTCGGCGCTTCGGCCGGTGCGTTGTCGGCGCTGCGCTCCGGTTCTATCGATGTGATCGTCAATCTCGATCCGCTGATCACCATGATGCAGCAGAATAACGAGATCAGGATCATCTCCGATACGCGCACATTGAAAGACACCAATGCCGTATTCGGCGGCCCGATGCCGGCCGCGACCCTGTACGCCTCCGCCGATTTCATCAAGAAATATCCGAATACCACCCAGGCCTTGACCAACGCCATGGTGCGCGCGCTGAAATGGCTGCAGAAAGCCGGCCCGTCGGACATCGCCAAAGTGGTGCCGGAAAGCTATCAGCTAGGCGACCGCGCCTTGTATCTCGAAGCTTTCAATAAAGTGCGCGAGGCGTTGTCGCCGGATGGCACCATCCCTGAGGCTGGTCCGAAAGTCGCGCTGCGCACATTGGAAGCATTCGATCCCGAGCTGGCCGGCAAGAATATCGATCTGTCGCAAACTTATACCAATGAGTTTGTAAAGAAGGCCAACGCGAAGTACAAATAATATACGAGCAAAATACGAGGAAAATCCGAGAAAAATACGGGGCAGGGTAAAGACAGTCATCAAGACCGGATACTCTGTCCCCGCATATTCAGACGGGCCGCGGCCCGACCCCGGCAGCAGCAACAAGCCACTCCAACTCCCATGACTCCTGCTCTCCATCTCGACAACGTCAGTTGTACCTTCATCTCCAAAGACGACCGTTCCCAGCGCTACACCGCAGTGGCTGACACCAGCTTGTCGATAGCGCCGGGCGAATTCGTCTCCGTGGTCGGCCCCACCGGCTGCGGCAAATCGACCCTGCTGAATGTAGGCGCGGGTTTGCTGCAGCCCTCGTCCGGCAGCGTCAAGGTATTTGGCGAGCCGCTGCTCGGCATCAATCGGCGCGCCGGTTATATGTTCCAGGCCGAAGCCCTGATGCCGTGGCGCAGCGCGCTGCAAAACGTCATCGCCGGCTTGCAGTATCGGGAGACCGATGAAACCCGTGCGCGCCAGCTGGGCGAAGAATGGCTGGCGCGCGTCGGCCTGCAAGGGTTTGGCGATCGTTACCCGCATCAATTGTCAGGCGGCATGCGCAAGCGCGTGGCGCTGGCGCAGACCTTGATTCTCGATCCCGACATCATCCTGATGGATGAACCGTTTTCGGCATTGGATATCCAGACCCGGCAACTGATGGAAAACGAGGTGCTGGAGCTATGGAGCGCCAAGCGCAAGGCGGTGCTGTTCATTACCCACGATCTGGACGAAGCGATCGCCATGTCGGACCGGGTAGTGGTGCTGTCGGCCGGGCCGGGCACGCATCCGATCGGTGAGTTCGTGATCGACCTGCCGCGGCCGCGCGATGTGGCGGAAATCCGCAACGAGCCGCGCTTCGTCGAATTGCACCAGCAGATCTGGAGCGTGTTGCGCGATGAGGTGCTGAAGGGTTATCAGCAGCAAAAGAAAATTGCTTAATTGGCGGCCAGTGGGCAGCCGCTCTTAGTCATCTGGGGTCAGAGTCAACTTTCGCAGTGTTTCATCGCGAAACTTGACTCTGACCCCACATGACGGATTCGGAGAAAGACAGGGCGCACTGGGTGGTTTTGTTCTTTTTAACGATGAGGCAGCTACTCCGTAGCCCGCTAAGTGGGGTCAGAGTGAAGTTTCTGCAAAAAGCGCGCAGAAAGTTCACTCTGACCCCAGTTAGCTGCGTTTGTTAAGCGCAAACCGGGCATCAGAAAAATACAGGGATAAAACAGGATCATGTGGAAAGTCATCAAGCCGAATTATAAGAATCTGCGCGTCTATCAAGTATTGGTGCTGCTGATATTTTTCGCCATCTGGCACCTGGCCACGCGCAATCCGCAAACCGCATTTTTCTTCGGCGAGCCGATCAAGGTGCTGCAACGGATCTGGCAATGGTTTACGGTCGGTAGCGGCGCGGTGGAAGTCGGCTTCGGTGACCATACCTGGTTCACCCTGACGTTCCCGGCGGAGATTTATTCGCACCTGCTGGTGACCCTGACCGAAACCATGCTGGCGTTCGGCATCGGCACGGTGCTCGGCCTGGGCGTCGGTTTGTGGCTGGCCTTGTCGCCTCTGACCTCGGCTATCCTGGACCCCTACATCAAGGCTTCGAACGCCATGCCGCGAGTGATCCTGGCGCCGATTTTTGCGATGTGGTTCGGGCTCGGCATCTGGTCCAAGGTGGCGCTGGCGGTGACGCTGGTATTTTTCATCGTGTTCTTCAACGTCTATCAAGGCGTGAAAGAAGTCAGTCCGGTGGTGCTGGCCAACGCCCGCATGTTGGGCGCCAACCAGCGCCAGCTGTTGCGCACGGTGTACCTGCCGTCGGCCACTTCCTGGGTGTTTTCCAGCTTGCATACTTCGGTCGGGCTGGCCTTCGTCGGCGTCATCGTCGGTGAATACCTCGGTTCGGCACGTGGCGTCGGTTACCTGATCCTGCAAGCCGAAGGCAGCTTCGACATCAACACCGTGTTCGCCGGGATTCTGGTGCTGACGGCGTTTGCGCTGGTGCTCGATACGGTAGTGGGGATGATCGAAAAACGCCTGATGAAGTGGCAGCCGAAGAGCGGCGAGACCGAGCGGTTGTGAGTCGGCTGGTGAGCCGGCTGCTATCCCTTGAGATTGCTTTTTATTCATTCAAGGAGCAAATTGTCAAAGAACGCAAGCGCCAGACTTATTAAATTTATTATTCCCACCATGTCATTTCCGTGATGTTGTTTATTCTGTAACAGCTTACAATCCCGACCCCCAGATGAATGCCCGGCAGGGGCTTTTGATGGATCCGATGAGCATCTGCAACAACCGCTAGCGACGACGGTTGGGATGCTCCTTGGTTTTTGAGGAGAAATACATGACAAAACTCGACCTTTCGCGTCGCAGTTTTTTGAAGGCCAGCGTGGTGGCTGGAGTCGCGGTTTACGTGGCGCCCATGGGCGGCAAAGCATTTGCCGCTCTGTTTGAAGAAAAAATCCTGACGCCTATCCAGTGGGACAGCAGCAACGGTCAGGTCAAATTCCGTATCGATGGCATTGCCAAGGTGACCGGTGCAAAAGTGTTCGCACGCGACGTCCGCGCTCGTGACATGCCGCACTGGCCGAATCAGCAGGCGCACGCCTTTATATTGCGAGCCACCAAGGCCGACCGCAACTTCCTCGGCTTCGACCTCAGCCTGCTCGGCGACGAATTGAAACCGGACCGGGTGGTCACTGCCGCCGATCTGGCGCGCGACGGCCTGGCTTTCCCGGCATTTTACGGCGAAGACATGCTGCTGCCGGCCGGCAAGACCGCTGCCTATCTGGGGCATGCGGTAGCGATCCTGATCTATAACGATTTCGCCCGCTTCCGTTTTGCCAAAGACAAGCTGCAATTCAAGGATGAAGTGATCCAGTACGGCCCCGTCAGCGGGCCGCTGGAGCGCGATCCCTGGGGCACTTTCCGCTTCGTGCGGGTGGGCGGCGCCACCTCCTTCGACGACGATGTTTTCTCCAGCCTGAAGAATGCGCCGGTGTTCCCAAGCATGATGCGCAAGCACCAGCCGGTATGGCCGGACGGCCAGGAACACGGCAAGCTGGGCGAGCAAGGTATGTTTTATGCGGCGCAGATCCAGGAACAGCTGGATCACCCGCCGGCCGACTGGCTGGTCATGGAACGCAACTACAATACGCAGTCGATCGATACCGCCGCGCTGGAGCCGGATAACGCCAATTGCTGGTACGACAGCAGCAGCCAGGCGCTGCACATGGTGGTGCCGACGCAGTCGCCGGGCGAAGTGGTGGAGAGCGCCATCGAGATGCTGAAGAAGGGCAAGTTCCCGCTCAAGCAACTGTTCCTGCATCCTTGCTATACCGTAGGTTACGGCTCCAAGGATCACTACAATTTCCCGTTCTACGGCCTGCTGACCTCGCTTTACGCCGACGGCAAGCCGGTGCGCCTGGCCAATGATCGTTACGAACAATTCCAGACCTCGATCAAGCGCCACGCCTTCAAGATGCATTACCGCATCGCGGTCGACCGCAAGACCGGTCTGCTGCAATCGTTCAAGGGCGAGTTCGAAGCCAACGGCGGCGGCCGCGCCAATTTCTCGCCATCGGTGGCGATGGTGGGCGCAACCGCAGCGCAATCGATTTACTATTTCCCGAAAAACGATCTGGCCGCTGTCGCCATCGCCAGTCGGGCGATTGACGCCGGTTCCGCGCGCGGCTACGGCACGCTGCAAAGCATGGCGGCGACCGAAATGATGATCGACGAAATGGCTGAAAAACTCGGCCTCGACGCCATCGATTTCCGCCTCAAGAATGCGCTGCGCTCCGGCATGAAAAATACCCAGGGCGCGATTCCGGCCGGGGCGATCCGGGTCGATGAAGTGTTGCAGAAAGCCAAGAACCATCCTCTGTGGATCAATCGCGCCAAGAAAAAAGCCGAGTACGAAATCGGTCATCCCGGCTATCGCTATGGCGTCGGCTTTGCCTGCGTGCAGAAGGATTTCGGCACCGGCGCCGAGGCCTCGTTTGCCAAAGTCGAAATCAGCGCCGACGGCCAGATCCATCTGTCGCACAGCGGCGCCGAAATCGGCACCGGCATGTCGACCTCGCAGGCCATCGCCTGCGCCAAATGGCTGGGCAAGCCGGCGCATGAAGTGCGCACCTCCGTCACCGACTGGGCCGATCTGCCGGTGATCACCAGCGGCGATCCTTACATCATGAGCCAGGCCGAGCAAGACAAGCTGGCTGCCAATCCGCGCTGGTCGCCGGGATATTTCTCGCCATCCAGCGCTACCAATTCTGCTTTTTACTTTAGCCACAGCACGCGTGAAGCGGCGCGGATTGTCTTCATGCACGGCCTGTGGCCGGCGGCGATGGCAATCTGGAGCCAGGGCATAGGCGGCGGCCAGGCCGCGCCGCTGGTGGTGCGGGTAGAGGATGCACGCTGGATCGACGGCAAGTTGTCCGCCGCCGGCCTGCAAGCGTTGCCCTACGAGCAACTGGTGAAGAAAGCCCATGAGCTGGGACTGGTCACCGGCGCCACCGTGCACGTCTTCAATCGCTGGCAATGGACCGAAGCCGAATTCGAGATTCTCGGCAATCTGGTCAGGGTGCCGCTAGATGGCTTGTCGCTGCAATATGGCGCAGGCGCGGACCAGACGCGCAAGGCCAAAATGAGCACCGCCGGCGGTTACGAAGTGCTCAACCGCAAGAAGGTATTCATCCCGCCGACCCAGCGCAACAACGCTGCCGTGACTTACTACAGCGCGGTCGGCACGCTGGTCGAACTGGCGGTGCATGAAGCCAGCGGTAAGGTTGAGTTGCTGAGCCATCATTCGATCGTGGAATGCGGCAATCAGCTATCGCCGCAACTGGTTTCCAGCCAGCTGCAAGGCGGCCTGGCGATGGGTATCGGCCACGCCTTGCATGAATTTCTGCCGCTCTATGAAGACGGGCCCGGCAACGGCAGTTGGAACTTCAACCGCTACCAGCTGCCGCGCGCCAAGGATGTCGCGGTCTGGAGCCAGACCGGCGAGGTGCTGCCGCCGCTGACCGAGACCGATCCGCCCAAAGGGATCGCCGAAGTGGTGATGATCCCGGTGGTCGGCGCCATCGTCAACGGCATCGCCCACGCCATCGGCCATCGTTTCACCGATCTGCCGGTGACCCAACAAAATATTCAGGAGGCTCTGGCATGAGCATGACTATCCACCCCATCACCATGCATATCAACGGCAAGCCGGTCGGCCCGGTGCCGGTGCCGGAAGGCATCATGATGATCGATTTCCTGCATGAATACCTGGACCTGACCGGCTCCCGCCTGGGTTGCGGCCAGGGCGTTTGCCGCGCCTGCGTGGTAATTCTCGACAAACCGGACGGCACTAGCGAAGAAGTGCGCTCCTGCATCACCGGCGCGCATTTTTTCGAAGGCAAGAAAGTGCGCACGGTGGAAGGCCACGCCCAGCGCAATGCGCAGGGCGAGGTAGTGGCGTTGTCGCCGATCCAGCAGAAATTCCTGGAACACTACAGTTTCCAGTGCGGCTATTGCACGCCGGGTTTCGTCAATGCGGCGACGGTGTTGCTAGAGAAATTGAAACGGCAGCCGGTCAGCAAGGACCAGCTCGATCAAACCATCACCAATGGACTGAACGATCACATCTGCCGTTGCACCGGTTATGTACGCTACTTCGAGGCGGTCAAGGAAGTCGCGCTGGCGACGCCGGGACTGGTAAAGGACGCCAAGTGATGACTAAGCGCCGATATCTCCGCCAGGCATTGTGCATCGTGGCTGCGCCGCTGCTGGCGGCGGCTTTGCTGAGCGCTTGCGATGACAGCAGCCAAGCCGCGCAAGCCAGCAGCCAAAGCACGCCCAAGCCGGGTAGCGCCGATCAGCTGGCCCTTGGCCGTTACCTGACCAAGGCCGCCGATTGCGCCGCCTGCCATACGACCGCCAGCGGCGCTGCGTTTGCCGGCGGGGTCGAACTGGCTTCGCCGTTCGGCAAGTTCTATGGCTCCAACATCACGCCGGACAAACAACACGGCATCGGCAAGTGGAGTGCGGATCAATTCTACAAAGCGCTGCATGACGGCGTGACGCCGGACAAGCATTTGTACCCAGCCATGCCGTACACCTCGTATCGCTCGATGACACGCGCCGACAGCGACGCCATCTACGCCTACCTGATGGCGCAGAAGCCGGTCGCGGTTGCCAGCAAGGAAGCGGATTTGAAATTTCCGTACAACATGCGCTTCGGCATGATGTTCTGGAATGTACCGTTCCTGAAGAATTCGCTGAGCGATGCTTCTGCCGGTCAGTCCGCCGGCTGGCTGCGCGGCCAGTATCTGGCCAATGCGCTCGGCCACTGCGCCGAATGCCATTCACCACGCGGTGTTTTCGGGCAACTCGATTTGTCCAAACCGCTGGCCGGCGCCGCGCTCGGGCGGGTTGCCGCGCCGAATATCACGCCTGCCGGTCTGGCTGCGGTCGGCTGGACTGCGGCGGATTTGCAGACCTTCTTCGCTACCGGCATCGCGCCCCAGGGATCGGCCTATGGCGAGATGTTCCCGGTGGTGCATCTGAGCACGCAATACCTGAGCAAGGACGATCTGAACGCAGTCACCACCTATCTGTTGGGCGACCAGCCGTTGCCGCCGCAACCAGTCAAGGCCATCAGCGCCGACGCCACCGAGCTGGACGCCGGCAAGCGTCTGTACACGGCAGTCTGCGCCGGTTGCCATGGTTTCCAGGGCGAGGGCAAGCCGCATGTGGCGGTGGCAATGAAAGGCAATTCGACGGTGCGCAACGCCGATCCGCATAACCTGATCGTGACCATGCTGGACGGGATTGAAGCGCAGAAATTCCCCGGCACCGAAAGCCTGCAGGATATGCAAGGGTTCAGCGGTCAACTGAGCGACAAGGAACTGGCGCAGCTGTCCAATTTCCTGCGCGCCGCCTGGGGCGGTCAAGCTGCCGATATCACGCCAGAGCGGATCAAAGCCTTGCGGCTGACAACGGCGCATTAACTTGCGCCAGGCGGTTTCAGAACAGGATCGGCCGTGTCAGCGGCTGATCCTGTTTTTCATTACACTGATAAAAATCCAAAAATGGATCGGGTGGGGATCAAACAAGTCATGAATGCAGTCGATTATCAAGTACTAAAAAGCGCCGTCAGCTGGTTGCAGCAAGGGCGGCGGGTGGCCCTGGTTACAGTGGTGCGCAACTGGGGTTCGGCCCCGCGCCCGCTTGGTTCGCTGTTTGCGATTACTGACGATGGCGCATTTACCGGCTCGGTCTCGGGCGGCTGTATCGAGGATGACTTGATGCAGCGCTTTGCCGTCGCCTTTCCCGAGCGGATCGAGCTGGTGCGTTACGGTATCAGCGCCGAACAGATGCAGCGTTTCGGCTTGCCCTGTGGCGGCACGCTGGAACTGGTGATTGAACCCTTGCATGACGCCGCCGCGCTGACGCCGCTGCTGGACGCCGTCGCCGGCCGCAAGCTGGTACAACGGCGCCTGAACATGCGCAGCGGCGAGGCCAGGATCGAAGCTACCGACGCCGATTTCGCCCTGCATTTCGATGAGCAGGAATTGCTGCAGGTATTCGGCCCGCGCTGGCGCTTGCTGATCATTGGCGCCGGCCAGGTTTCGGAATATCTGGCGCAGATGGCGCCGGCGCTGGATTTCTCGGTCTACCTCAACGATCCGCGCGAAGAGCAGCGCCGCAACTGGCAAGCCGGCGACGTCACCTGGCTGGACGGCATGCCGGACGATGCGGTGCTGGCCTTCAAGCCGGATCGCCGCACAGTGATCGTCACCCTCAGCCATGATCCGAAAATCGATGACATGGCGTTGATGGAGGCGCTCAAGACCGATGCTTTTTATGTCGGCGCCATCGGCTCGATGGCCAGCAGCGAGGCGCGCAAGGAAAGGCTGCTGATGCTGGACCTGACTCCCGCGCAAATCCAAGGCTTGCATGCGCCCATCGGTTTGTCTATCCTGAGTCGCTCACCGGCCGAGATTGCAGTATCGGTGCTGGCCGAACTGGTGATGCTGCGTAATCGCGGGCGGGTGACGGTAGCACCCTCTGCCTGCGCCATCGCTACCGATGATCTGCGGCTAGTCGAGCGGCCTTGAACTGCAGCATAAATAACCAAGCACAAATAAAAGGAAAAACATGAAGATGGCGGATATCCCGTTCGGCACTACCGACTGGGAAGCGGTTGAGCGTACCGAACACAAAGGCGAAACAGGGATGGCCTATTGGCGCAGCCGCCATTTCGGCGGCATTCGCGTGCGCATGGTCGAATACACGCCGGGTTACCTGGCCGATCACTGGTGCAGCAAAGGGCATATCCTGTTTTGTCTTGAAGGTGAATTGCACACCGAACTCGAAGATGGCCGTAAATTCCTGTTGAAGGCTGGAATGAGTTATCAGGTTGCAGACGGCGCCGAGCCGCACCGCTCTTTTACTGAGGCCGGCGCCAAACTGTTTGTGGTGGACTGAGCGTCCAATCCGGCAACAATTTCTTGTCGGGCGCCTTTACTGTTGCAGCTAAGCTGCTAGTATGAAAGTGAGCAATCCGATAAGAAATTGGCGTGTCGGCGCAGAATGCCGGCGGCTAAAACGTGGTTGATCCGCCGCTAACAGGATTGCGGGAAATCAGTCTGACAGACCGGAGTCCTTCAATGGATTTCACAGTGGATGGCAGCCGGCCCGGCAGGAAACTGGTCGGTGTCGGCGCGGTAATCTTTTTGCATATGGTGGTCGTGTATGCACTGGTGACTGGCTTGGCCCGTAAAGTCGTTGATGTCATTCAAGAGCCGGTGATCGCCACGATCGTCGCCGAAATACCTCCGCCGCCACCGCCGCCCGCACCAGAAAAACCGGCGCCGCCAACCCCGAAAACAGCCGCACCGCCACCGCCTTACGTACCGCCGCCAGAGGTCAAGGTGCAGCCGCAGCCGCAGGAAAACACGATTGCCGCCGTCAGCAATGTCAAGCCGCCGACCAATGATCTGCCCACCTCCGTAGCGCAACCGTCGCCTGCCGCCACGCAAGCGCCTGGACCGCCGGCACATACCAGCGCGAGAGTCGCCGGGAATTGTGAAAAGCCGGAATACCCGAGAAATTCTTTACGCAACGAGGAGCAGGGCACCGTGGACGTCAAGCTGATCATCGGCACCGACGGCAGGGTGGTGGATGCGGTGATTGAAAAGAGCAGCGGCTTTAAAGAGCTGGATAGAGCGACGCTGAAGGCTTGGAGTCTTTGTCACTTTACGCCGGCCATGGCGGATGGGCAGCCGGTGCAGTCCGCGACGCGACTGCAGTATGTGTGGAAGTTGGAGTGAGTGAACATGGGCATCGCAAAGCAGGAAGCCGCCGCTATGCCAGCAACTTGTTCGGGATGCTCTCCCAGCGCACGCTGCGCACATTTTTTTCCAACCCCAGCCGGGAGACCAGTTGCACGAGGTCGGCGCGCTCGCTGATCGAGCACAGTATTTCTATCGTGATGTTGGTCAGATTGCCTTTGCCGATCGGCTTGCTGCGATGGTACTGGATTACATGGGCATTGCGCAGCTGCTGTCGTATTAATTGCTCCACCAGTGCCGCGTCGCCGATGCTGCATAGCGTCACCACCCGGTAAGGCAAGCGCGCCTCTACTGCGGTCTTGACAGGCCCGGTTGCGCTGACGAAGGGCAGATGCATTCTGAAGAAGTTTTCCCATTTTTCCATGCGCATGACATTCTCCTTTTGGATCTCAATGAATGATGTCTCGATAGTGCGTGCGGGAACACGAGTCCGGATCCGCCGGTTCCGATTGAACGTTGTCTGTGCCGCGCACGGTCATCTTTGACTTCATGCCGCCGACGTCACGCCACGTGCACCAGCGCAACGCATGATATGGCACGGCCTTCATTGATTTCTCTGATGAATTCAGTCTAGTTGAACGTATATAAAGATGTCGTAAAATTGCGAACGCGACTTATAAACAGTGCCTAAAAACAGGACGTTCAGTGGACGATTCCGGTGATGTCTGTGATGGGAGCCTGTGCTATCTGCGGTGGCAAATTACGTGTTGTCATGCCACTTCCCCTTATGGCAACATACGACAATTCTTTCTAACGCCCGTCGCCGACACATCGTTGTGTGACCCACCATGCAGAGGCACCACCTTGACTGAAGATCTATCAATTCTGACGCGGCCTGCAACCTCACCAGATCAGGTTCTCGCATACGGTGCTGAAAGTGATCAGGTCGTCGATATTCGCTTCGGCGGCCACCGCGCTGCGCACCGGCCTCTCCTGGTGCTGCTGCATGGAGGGTTCTGGCGACCGAAGTATGATCGTGCAGAGAGCGCATCCATGGCAGCAGCGCTTGCTTCCGAGGGCTGGACGGTTGCCACGGCGGAGTACCGGAGAATCCCGGGCGATCCCGACTCAACACTGCATGATATTGCCACCGTTATCGAGGATCTCGCGTCGGCGGTGATGCAACACAACGGCCGCATCATCTTGATCGGCAATTCCGCAGGAGGTTATCTAGCTCTGTGGGCTGCGGCAGCGTACACAGGACCTGGTCTGTACGGGATACTGGCGCTTGCACCCATAGCGGACCTCCGGCTCGCACACGAGCAAAACCTCGGCAGTGGCGCAGTAGTGGATTTTCTTGGCGCGGCGCCGATAGATCGTTCCGATATCGACTCATGCCAACTGGACTCACCTGCGGTGCCCGTCACTATCGTACATGGGGAAGAAGATGCTACCGTCCCGCTCGTCATTTCAGAGTCTTACCTGGCCATCCATCCAAAGACCCGCCTGGTTCGACTGAAAGACATCGGGCATTTCGCACTTATCGATCCGATTAGTAAGGCTTGGTCAACGGTCGTCGAGGAATTGAGACAGCTATCCAATTATGAACAGGGCTCTTCCATGGGTCGTTAAGATTTTGAGGACGATTTAACTGGTTCCAGATTATTATGTCTGGATTAACTTAGTTGCCAGAGAGAAAAACGCAGATTACTATCGAGTGGTCAAAGCAGTTGGCGCTAAAAGAAGCGTTATGCGGTTTTGTCCCATCGACGTGGGCTGCCCGTGTTTCCTTCGTCATGGATTGATCCGAAGCCACCACCATGCCAAAGCGGACAAAGGGATTTTCCATCACAGGAGTGAATGCAATGCTTGTCTATATTTTTCGGGGACCCGGTCGGGTGTTCGGTTTTACGGCAGACGCGACGGGGGCGAATCTGTCTGCGCAGTTCGCTCCCTGGGTTTTATTTAAGCCGGTAGAACTGAGCCGAGACAAACCTACTCCGGGCGTTGACTCGGGAGAGTGTCTGGACGACATCGAGAAGCATGGCTTCCACATCACCGATGCTCACGTTCGCATTACTGACAAGGTGGTTTGACACCGGGTTTAATTCCTCCACTTTGCATCTCTACGGCCGTGCGCCGCTGCAATGCTCTCGCTCCTCGATAATGGGCCTTCGGTGCGCGTGAGTACCATTAGAATGAGACTTCCGGATTTGGGCAAAAAAGCTTTGTTTTTTTTGGGAATCGGCGAAAATCGAGTTATCCGAAAGGGGCACTTATCTAATGAATTTTCCAACCATCATTAAGCAGCCGAGCGCCTTTCTTCCGGTGGCAATGTCGTTCCTTGCCCTCACTGTCGTGCTTGGTCACGTCGTCATGTCCGGCGCTGTCCGTGAGGCCGATGAGGGGGCTGCGGCCCATATCTTTCAGCTACTCATGGTGGCACAGCTACCGATCGTGGCATTTTTCGCGATCAGGCGGCTGCCGCAGACTCCCAGGTACGCGTTACTGGTGCTGGCGCTGCAAGCAGGCGCCGCGTTCTTAGCACTTGCACCAGTTTACTTTCTCAATCTTTAAAACACCTCGTTAATCCCAAAGACAATTACTCAGCAGGCGCATCTCGCACATCCAGCGTTTCAACCGACCGCGCATCCGCGGGCGCAATCGCAGAGTTGGCCGGTGCAATTGGGGCAGCGGTTTTCAAGGACTCGGCACGCGTAACGGCCGTGTCTGCATGAGCAGTGTCGGCCAAGGATGCCTGAACAGCATGAGGCTCTTGCGGCAGTTGAGCAATCAGAGCCTTCATCTTGGCCAATCTTTCCTTATCCAGCGCGAATGCGTTGCCGACGACGCCTTCATGTACCATCTTTTCATGCAGCGTCAATCCAGCCCGAGGATTCATGCCCAGTTTCCTGATGTTTTTAAAAGCCCACTTGTCTGCTTTATCGAATACGCCGCCAGCAATACCGTTGATACCGGAAAGCGAGCCTCTGGTTGTCGCAGCATCTGTTGCTACAGCAGCGGCTTTGCCTGCCACAACCCCACCAGCGAATTGACCAGTGGCTGCCGCCGCACCAGCGCCGCCGGCCGCAAGCGCTGCGCCACCCGTCGCAACGCCAGCAGCGATACCGAACCATTTTGCGGCGCCGACAAAATAGGAATATGTCTTCATCCTGGCGCCGCCTTCCTCAGACAGTCCTTGCGTCCAAAGCACCACCCAGGCGGCTTCGTCCGGAGTCAGCGGCTGCCGGAACACTTCCTGAGGATGCACTACGGCGGTCCAATTGTAGTCTTGCGTAGCCGCCGCAAAAGGTGGCGCGACAAGAACATGCCCTCGACATACCGTGATCGGCGTAATGGTCAACTCTTTGCCCGCAGCGAACTTCAGCTTGAACGACCGGCCACTGTCGCGCAGCTCCATCAACTTATCGAGCATCTTGGGGGTATTGCTGTTCTTGTAGCCATCGACTTCCGTGACGACATCGCCCACAGAGATGTTTGCGGAACCGTCGGTGGCGATAACCGATAAATTCTCGTTCACCCCCAAGCTACGTACCCAGGCAACTTTTACATCGTCTTTTAAGCCATAACTCGTCAGCACTTCGAACGGCAACTCGAATTGAATGCTGCAATTTTTGTCGTTCAAAGCAGCCGTCTTGATGATGGCCGGTCGAATCGCTGCCGCGCCTGCGCCATAGGTTTTCATTTCCACCAATAGCTTTTCATCGAGTTTTCGGCCGTCGTCAACTGTCAGCTTGGGGGAGGCGCAGCCTGTTAATACTGCAAGGAAAATTGCGGCACAGGCTGCTTTTGGGATGGATTTCATTTGTTTCGCAGAATTTCAGTTCTACTACTATTCAGCTTATCCATCCCCGGTAGATTATCAAGTTCCGGCCGTCCCTCCAGATGCACGACTAGGCCGATGTCGGACTGGCGCTCCTAAATAAGCAGTTTACCGAGGATTCAAAAGGAGGTGCGCAATGAACGGCCTGTTGATACCGCCGGCGGGAATATTGTACAATTTCAAAAAGTTTCTCCGAAGATACATAACCTGTTCTTCTTGCCGTTTGTCGCATCCCACTTCATTCGTCCGTCAGGAGACCCATCTTGCAATACACCACGCTTGGCCAGACCGGCCTGCTGATTTCCCGCCTGGCGTTCGGCGCCATGACTTTCACTTCCGGCAACAAAGACCTCGGCGCCATCTACAAGGTGGGCGCGCAGCTGGCCGACGAACTGGTCGGCCATGCCCTGAGCGCCGGCGTCAATCTGTTCGACACCGCCGACGGCTATGCCGGCGGCGAATCGGAAACCCTGCTCGGGCAAGCCCTGAAAACGCGCCGCAACGACGTCGTGATCGCCACCAAGGTCGGCTTCCGCACCGGGCCGGCACTGCTGCAATCGGGGCTGTCGCGGCGGCATATCCTGTGGTCGATCGACCAGAGCCTGAAACGCCTGAATACCGACTGGGTCGATATCTACATCGCCCACCGGGAAGACCCCCACACGCCGCTGGAAGAGACACTGTGGGCGCTGGACGCCGTGGTGCGCTCCGGCAAGGCGCGCTATATCGGCTTTTCCAACTGGTCGGCTTGGAAAGTGGCGGCGGCGCTGGAAATCCAGAAAGCCAACGGCCTGGCGCCGTTCACCCACGGCCAGATGCACTATTCGCTGCTTGGCCGCGATGTCGAGCGCGACGTGGCGCCGATGATGCGCCGCTATGGCCTCGGCATGACGGTATGGAGTCCGCTGTCTTCGGGTTTCCTGAGCGGCAAATACACCCGGCAAACCTTGTCCAGCCCCGACAACCGCTTCTCCGGCTTCGACCTGCTGCCGTTCGACAAGGAACATGGTTTTGCGGTGGTCGAACAGATGCGCGGCATCGCCCGCCGCCACAACGCCAGCGTGGCGCAGGTTGCCCTGGCCTGGCTGTTGGCCAAGGATACGGTCAGCAGCGTGTTGATCGGCGCTTCGAAACTGCCGCAGCTGGAAGACAACCTCGGCGCCGCCGGCATTCAGCTGAGCAAGGAAGAAGTCGCCGAGCTGGACGCCGCCACGCCACTGGCGCCGGTCTATCCGAACTGGTTCATCGACAACCTGGCCGACCAGCCGGCGGCGGAAGCACTCGGGCGCTAAGCCGGCAGCAACTGGGAGCGGCTCATATCATTGCTCAAGCTTCTGAGCCGCCTGAACAATCCTTTCCCGCACCACCCGGATAGCCTGCTTGAGCGCATAAACATCTTGAAAATAACGCTGCGGAATCCGTATCTGATTGGCGTTCGCATCAATGTTTTCGATGTCGTCGCGCCATTGCACAATCTGTTCCTTGCTGGGCTTCTTGCAAGCCCATATTTCATCTTCAAGCGACTTGATTTCGCGATACCAGACCACCAACCGGTTTCTCATACGCGCCGCCACCATGCGCGGCAGTGCCTGCAGCAGCCCGAACAATAAAGCCATGAAGGGCAGCAGGATCAGCAGGCGTCTTTCGATGAAACTGGCGAGCCAGAACGGCAGGTAACGCTGCAGGAAAGGGCGGCCGGATTTGAAGTAGCGGGTGCTTTCGTCGGAAATTGGGAAATCATCCGTATTCAGGTTGGGAAACACGCCGCGCGGCGTGAAGTAATCTTCGCGGGCGTGGGCGGCGTTGGCGGCTTCCAGCAACAGGTAAGCCAGGGCCGGATGCAGGGTGTCTTTGGAAACCAGCAGCGCGGTGGCGGCCAGCATGGTGACATCGGCTTGCGGCAGGTCGTTGGCGATGCTGGTCGAGGCGCGTGGAAAAATAATCTTGGAGAGCGAGGGGAATTTCAGCACCAGCGCATCTGCCTGGGCAAAACTCATCAGCTTCAGATCGCTGTTGAGCAGCATTTGCTGCATGGGAGCATCGGGCCTGCCGATGAAAAAGGCGGCGTCGAGCTGGCCGTTTTCGAGATTCTGGTAAGCCTTGTAGGCATCCATTTCCAGCAGTGTGGCGTTGTCGCCGCTGATGCCGCTGTGGCCGAGCAGAATCCGCGAAACTTTCAGCAGCCCGCTGCCGGGAATGCCGACGGAAATCCGTTTGCCGCGCAATTGCGCCAGCCGGTTGATGACGGTGTCGCCGCGATAAAACACCCAGATCGGCTCATACGAGACGGCGGCGATGGTTTGCAGGTGGTCGTTTTCAGTCGGGGCGGTGGTGCCGGACTGGATGAAGCCGACTTCGTATTCGCTTTCCGGATCCGTCAGCCGCTGATAATTTTCCACCGAGCCTGAGGAGCGGCGGATATCCAGGGTGATGCCTTCACGCTTCAGGAGCGGCGCGTAGCGCTCGGCAAAGCCGCTATAGATGCCCTTGTCGGCGCCGGCGGTAATCACGATCGTGCGCTGGATGGCTGGCTTCAGCATGATGAACAGGGCCCAGCCCAGCGCTGCGATTAGCACGATCGCGCCGAAGATCAGCAGCCGCAGGCGTTGTGCGGTCATCGGTGCTTTTTGGATGCGGTGCAGTGCTGGGTTTTGTCTGGGCATGGTGTGGGATGGTGCGCTTAGTCAGGCAACTTGAAACCAGGCTGTCGGGCGGTTGGACTGCTGGCGGGGAGTCTGACGACGATGGCTCCCCACACAACTACACCGCTTACACCACTTTCTTGACGAACTCCGATTTCAGGCTCATGGCGCCGAAGCCGTCGATTTTGCAATCGATATCGTGATCGCTGTCGACCAGGCGGATATTCTTGACCTTGGTGCCGACCTTGACCACGCCGCCGGAGCCCTTCAATTTCAGATCCTTGATGACGGTGACGGTATCGCCATCCTGCAAGACATTGCCGACGGCGTCGCGGTAAACCTTGGCGCCGTCCGTGGCTGATTCTGCGGCAGCCTGCGCCGACCATTCATGGGCGCATTCCGGGCAGATGTAGAGGCCGCCGTCCTCGTAGGTAAATTCGGAGTTGCATTTGGGGCATGCTGGTAAGGTGCTCATGACGTCGTCTTTCTAAATAAGGCTGAAGCTGTAAAAGTGGGACAGTATACTGCGTGACTGTAGATGTCAGGATTGAAATATTGTTGGGCGCCGGATTTCCGTCTGCTTGCATCGTTTAGCTGCTTCGCTTGGCTGCATCGTAGTCCCATATTTGCCTGCTGTGGCGCGCCGCTATGCATGGCTTTCCGCCTGGTGTGCTAAATGCGCTGATCCAATGAGCTGATCTAGCCGGCAAAATGTTCGGCATACACCTGCGTCACCCACTCGACAAACACCTTGACCCTGGGCGATAGCTGATGGTGGGATGGGTACAGCGCCAGCACCGGCAGCTCCGGGCAGATCTGATCGCTTAACACCGCTACCAGTTGGCCTGTCTGCAAGTACTTTTCTACCCGGAAGCGCGGCACCTGGATCAGGCCGAATCCTAACAGGGCGCATTGGGTGTAGGCGTCGGCGCTGTCGACTGCGATCCAGCCGCCGGCTTTATATTGCTCGGTTTGACCGTCTCGCAAGAAGGTGAAGGGATATTGCGTATTGTGATCGCGGCTGAAAAACCCGACTGCCTGATGCGCGGCAAGATCAGCCGGGAGCAGGGGAGTGCCCCAGCGCTCCAGGTATTGCGGGCTGGCGCAGATGATTTCCGGCAGCGAGGCCAGCCGTCTTGCAACCAGCGAGGAATCCCTGGGCACGCCGACCCGCACTACGCAGTCGATGCCTTCACCGACCAGGTCGACCAAGCGGTCGCCGCTGCTGATAGCTATGTTCAGGCGTGGATAACGCTGACGGAATTCGGCCAGCCTCGGCAGGATGATCTGGGTCGCGTGGGTGCCGTGCAAGCCCAGGCGCAGCACGCCGCTGGGATTGGCCGAGCTGCTGTCGAGCGAAGCTTCGGCATCTTCCACGTCGGCCAGAATCCGGCAGCATCGCTCATAGAATGCACGGCCGTCCGGCGTCGGCTTGACGCTGCGCGTAGTGCGTTCCAACAGTCGCGCTCCCAGCCGCTGCTCCAGTTCCTTCATGGCATGGGTGGCGGTTGCGCGTGGCATGTCGAGCACGCCTGCCGCCTTGGTAAAACTGCCCAGATCGACGATGTGGGTGAACAGGCGTAATGCTTCAAGCCTATCCACGCTGATGTTCCCATTCGCTGCGGGTCATCATATAGACTGCAGCATCCATGTCGTACCATCTTTCAACGCCTTGAAACTGCATGCCCAAGCGTTGCATGACGCGCGCCGAGCCGGCGTTTTCCTGATGACATACCGCGCATAGGCGATCGCCGCCGACCGTCTCAAACGCGAAAGCAGCCATCCGCCGCGCCGCCTCCGAAGCGTAACCTTGGCCCCATTTATCCTGCCGCAGGCGCCAGCCGATTTCCAGCGGATTGGCAGTGTCTCCGCCCAGATATTGAACGCAGCCGGAGCCAATGATTTCTTCGCTATCGAGTTCGATGAAACTCCACCATGAAAACCCCCATTCAGCCCAACGGGCTTTGACGCGGGTAATTGCCGCAGCCGTGTCTTCAAGGGTTTCCGGTTTGCCGGTGATGTAGCGCATTACTTGCGGATCGCGGTTGACCAGATTGAGGCCTTCCAGGTGCGAGTCGTTGAACGGTTCCAGGCGTAGGCGTTGGGTGGTTAGTATGGTCACTTGGATTGTTTGGCTATCAATTGTAGAAGGGAGTGTCATCGATGCTCAAAGCGAGCAGGTCCACATGATGATGCCAGAGCCCAGGTCTTTCCGTACAGGTGTTCGCGTAAAACATGAGCCTGTGACCGGCGAGCACGCCTTGTAGCAACTCGGTCCCCACGTAGTCTGCAGCGCCAGACGGAGAAACATATCAATCAGCCAGAGGCGCGTCTCGCTTTTTCATTCATGTGGGGCTAGGCATGCAACGATGGAACGCTAATTTTGCGTCACCTATGGAAGGCGAAATTTCAGGGAAAGCTCACTGTTGCTTGCGCTGATTGCGTGTACCCATCCAAAGCGAAAGCGAACGGAGCAGTGAACTGTTTTGATTTGAATAATTATTAATGTTTCCAAGCGGAAAGTTGTAAATAATTGTAACTTTCTCGTTTCCAAAAAGTTTCCATCGGCACACTACGTGCTGTTTTGCAAATGTAGTCTGTTTAGTTACTAAAGTTCTTAAATGTAATGCACGCGGAAGCCTGCTAAGTCAGCGAACGGCGGCATCGGCCAATTTTTCTTTGGTAAAAGCGGCAGATAGCACAAATACAAAAAACACTCTGGGGAGAGTTGCTTTGAAGGATTTATTTCGTGAAAAGTTCCACCGATTCTTCGATTCGGCGGATCGGTTTCCGGGCGTACTCAAAACAATCAGTTATCCGCGCTGAGGACTGTCCCGTGCAAATCAAGGCATTCCCTACCCACCTGGGCAATTTGTTGGTCACCGACGAATTTGTCCCCCTGCAGCTACAACAGGCTCTGTCTGAGCTGACCCGCCAGCCTATCTGGAAATACGGCTGGCGCTCCAACAATCGGCGCGACCGCTATTGTTATTGGCATGCTCATGTGGCGGGTGGCGACAGCCAGACTCGTACAAACTGTGAGTCCGAGCTGGCAGGCCTGCCAGCTTTCTCGGCTATTTATGCACTCTTTAAAATTCTTCAGCAAGGGCCGCTCAAGGGGCATGAACCGGTGCGAGTGTATATGAATAGCCATACCTTCGGTGTCGAGGGTTATGTGCATCAGGATAACGCTGACACCGAGAATTATTTCTCTACCGTCTACTACGCGCACCCGGTTTGGCATCAGAACTGGTCGGGCGACACGGTGTTTTACAACCGTGACGAAAGCGACATCTTGACCAGTGTGTTTCCTCGCCCAGGGCGAGCAGTCACCTTTCATGGCGCCATTCCACACTGCGCCCGCGCGCCCAGCCGGGACTGCAATGAGCTGCGCGTATCCATTGTGATCAAAACACAGCGCCAGGCTTTGGCTGCTTCGGACATAAAGAACACCGATACAACGCAAGCAGAGGCCGGTGAGGCCAAGGCATGAATTATCGGCTATCGGCCGCGTTAATGGGGGTAGCTTTAGCGCTCTGTGTCTGGGGGGACGGGTCGTGAATATACCTTTCCGGGGCGCCGCCGGCATCGTTTCTGAAGAAGCGATGAACCTGCTGCGTCAAAGCGGCGCCATGCAAACGCCACACAGCGGGCGCCACTTGTTTGATCACTTGCTGGGAACCTGCCAATTGCTGCAAAGCTGGGGCAATCCGCCATCGATTTGCTTGGGCGGATTGTTTCACAGCATCTACGGCACCAACGCCTTTGCGCATCGGAGCTTGACGTCGGCGCATCGTCCCTTGCTGCAAGCGGCCATCGGCCAAGATGCTGAGCTGTTGGCATGGCAATTTTGTACGATAGACCGCCCCCAAGCGATTTTTGCGGGATTGCGTCAATTGCATATTCCACACAGTGCTTCTTCAAACGTCAAGCCTGAGGCTAGGCAATGGCGGGCACTGGCTGAAATTGAATGCGCGAATCTGATTGAGCAAGGCGCCTGGGGCCACAGTCTGCGCGAATTATTTTGCCTGGGCGTAGAACAAGAGGGTAGTTTGAGCGCCACTGCGATGACTGCCTTGCGCGAAGGGTGGGCAGTGCAGTTAGCGCAGAAGAAAACCAACACCGGTTCCTGAAAGATTCCCGAAATGAGTCATGTACGTTTTGCCGAGGCGGCAGATATTCCCGCCCTGATTGAGTTGGGGCGCCAGATGCATGTGCAAAGCCGCTACGCCTGGATGGTGTTCAATGCTAACAGCCTATGGAAATATCTTGAGGCAGTCATCAGCAACAAATCGCATTGCGTGATTGTGGCAAGCGATGACGCGAGTCCCGGCGCCAGTCTGACTGGCGGGTTGCTGGCACATGCTCAGTCTTTGCCATTCAGCAGCGACTTTGTAGCCCACATCGATTACTTCTATGTTGCGCCTAAGCGACGGGGGACACCTGTCGCCATGAAGATGATGATAGGTCTGCGTCGATGGGCGGATAACCGGGAAATAGCGGAAATTTTACTCTCCAACGGCTTTGGTACCGAGCAGGTTTATAGCGGCAAGCTGCTTACCAAGCTTGGCCTGAAGGCGGTAGGCGGGGTGCATGCGATGTGGATGGACAGAAAATGAAACGACTTTCACAAAGCCTTGAGTGGAGCATGACGCGCTTCCTTATTGCGGCAAATGTCGGGCTCTTTGGTTTTGCAGTTATTGCCAACGCGATGGAAGTCGAAGTACGTCTGCCATTTGTGCTGCTGTCAGGCCCGGTCGTTGGTATTGAGGCGCGCGTGCTCGAAGATGTCATCGAGAAAAATCCTGGCATTACCACGGTAATACTAAAAAACTCCAAGGGCGGCGATGCAAACGCGGGGTATATGGTGGGCGAATTGATTCGGGAACATGGCCTCGATACGGCGCTTTCCGGGTATTGCATGTCGTCGTGCTCGCGGATGTTTTTGGGCGGTACTCATCGTAGTTTCTCCGACGACCAGCCGCTGGAAAAAACCTTTGTGGCCTTCCACGGCAACTACGCAGATGATGGCCGTCTGCTGACAGCCAGAATGCCGGGGCTGAAGAAATGGATACTCAAGTACAGCGACGGCAAGGCTAACCCGCAACTGGTGCAGCAATGGGTAGACCTGCAGAACCATAGCGGCTTCGCATATTTTTATCACCAGCAGGCCAAGGTCAGACTTGGGCCGGAAAAGGTGATGTTGTGCCAGGGTACAGAAGAGCCTAAAGCGCGTGCACAGCAATGCGAGAAGCCTGAGTTTGGGGATGCACTGAGTAATGGGATTGTGACGACGTGGGTGGTGTTGCAGACGAAGCTGCAGGACGCGGGCCAGTCGCCTGATCTTGTTATCAACCATGAGGAAAAGCGATAACCAGTCTGGGAACCAATTCGTTTGGACAATTGCGCTATAAAAAAATCGCAACTGATGAAGAGCGTTATAAATCTTGTGACGTGCTGTTGCAAGATTCGACCCCGATTTCCCTATTTTTGAAAAACGATTGCGATTCTATAAAAATGAATATCTCGTTAAAACAAGCAACGATAAACAATGATCGTTTCTCAATTTTTCCTATTGTTATTTTGGGATTTTTCTTTTGTGGCTCACTATGGATCTATTCAAATTATACGGATTTGATTTTTTTCATAGGTGTTGCCTGCGCTCTTCTTATCGGTTTGTACGGAATATTTGTTCTGTTTTTTTCTCGATGGCGAAAAAGTATTTCATATATTATTCCGGCAATTCTTTTTCTAATGCTAAGTTTGCCTTCATTTATTCATTTTCGAGAAATATTAATCAACACCAAACACTGGGTACATTTCTTATTTGAAGAGAATAATTATAGTTTAGAGGTTGAACAGTTAAAGAAGAATGGCATTCAGTACAAGGAATGGAAGTGGGGAGCTTTGAATGCAAATGAATATAAACTTATCTATGATGAAACTGATCATGTTGCACTAACTGAATCGCAACCCACTCTGACCAATTCATGTTCGCGAAGTATTCTAAAGTTAAAATCCCATTTTTACGTTGCGGACGACTTTTGTCCGTAAGTCGAGAATAATATATTCATTCAATACAATTTATTTTGCATTTATAGAGGAATTAAAATATGAGCGGTCAATTTGGTCCGGATTATTTCAATGTATTATCAAATAATGGAACACCGGTTGCAGCGAAATATTTGAAAGATGCTGGTGGAAACTACATCATTGATCCAAATCCTGCTGCGGGAGGCAAACCTTATATTGTCCCGGCCGATTATGATCCAAGTAAAACAATTGCTAAATATACACAAATTGGGCAAGACGCTCAGCAAGCTGGCGCAGAGTCTGGGATAGGGGGAGCTACTAGTCTTGTCACGGCATTTTATTATAATTTCCATACAGCATTTCCTGGCAGTCCGGACGATTTGCAACGTACATATAATGGATATAACGCAACAAATTACGGGGATTTTGTTCACGCTTTTACTGATGCAGGAAGTTTTAACTATGGACTCGCTACGGCGGCCGCTGGTTTAAGTAATACAGAGTCATTGCTTGGTGGTGGATTTCAAAATACGGTATCTTCGTTTGGTAATAAAAACGTAAATACTGACGGTATTTATAATAATGCAAAAAGTAATGTTCCAAATATAAATGCTGGATTCAATGCGTTCCTTAACAATTCATTTTCTCCCCCCGTCGCGGTTATTCCTTATGTGCCGCCTGTCGTTTCCAATGGAATTGGGCAGTTGTTATCTGCCTCGCTTAATGGATTGTTTGCAGATTACTATGGGTTGGCTGGGGCTGCCGGAAATTTTATTAATGCGACTCAGGGATCGGGCGGTGTTCAAACGATAGATAGTGCTTGGACGGTAACAGCATATTCTAACGGAGCGCAATATAAGGAATTGACTAATCCGGCTTCTAATACCGGCTATGGATACGACAAAGATTGGTGGACTCCAAATGGAGATGGCAGCTATACCGAAATTCAATTGCGGAGCGCTACAGGAGCAATTCAACAGATCAACTGGTCAGGTGTGCCAGGTCAATCACAACGTCTTGACCGCACTTATATAGAACCGATCGGCAACGATGCGGTGGAAGTATCTAAATACAATGAGAATAATATTCTTGTATCAACAACAACTGGAAAAACTCAAAGGGACCTAAGCCAGACTACTGTTCAGAAAAGTCTAAATCCTGACGGCTCGGTTCAATCGGAATTGAGCACCAACACGTTGATAAGCGGGCAGGTAACTGGCAGCAAGCGGGTGGACTATCGTGACGCAAGTGACCTGAATATTCAAACCGTCACGACCTACGACTCTTCCGGCAATCCTACCAGCGTTAGCACCGTTACCCCACATATCGACAACACCCCAGGCAGCGCGACATACGGCCAAGTCATTCCAAACACTTACGACATCACAAATACCGACGGCAGCGGCACTACCATCCTGGCCACCGGCATGCGAGTGGTGAATCCGACCGATGGTAGTTATGAGGACTCGCTAGTTGGTTCGGCCACTGCAACTGACCCGCAAGGCAGTATCACGATACAGACCACGGATGCCAACGGTGTGTCCCAAACGGTCGTCAATCAGCAGTCATTGGCCAATTTGAACTATGCGGCCAGCGCCTTCAACGATGCCAATGCGCTTGTCAACGCGCTTAAAAACCATCAAACCTTGCCGGCGGTGAGCAGCGGTCTGAGATTGGCGAATGATCTGAGTAACGGCAGCGTGCCCGAACTGGGTATCGCCGGTGGCGCGCTGGGAGTGCTCACAAGCTTGCAAGGCTTGGAGAGCTCATTGAAAAATGGTGATGTAACCGGCGCGGCTATGTCTGGCGCCAATGCATTTGTGCAAGGGGCCAATACCTATGTCGCCACGGTGTATGGGGATGCTATTAATGCAGCAGGGGACGGCTTAGGCAGTTTGGTCGAGGCATCGCAAGCTACGGGCAATGTGGTTCCCTATATTGGTCTCGTCAACGATCTGGTGCACGGCAATACGGCGGCGGCGGCGGGTGACGCCGTAGGAATTGTGGTGGCAGCCGAACTAAGCGACCTGGGGTCGATCGCGGGACCCGTCGGTGCTTTTATCGGATTTGTCGCGGGCGAGATATTTGATGGCGTATTCGGCAGCGACCCGCCTCCTCCTTGGGGCGTCGCCAATGCGTCCTGGGATCAGGCCACCGGCAGCATCAACGTGGCGGCTACCGGGGACAGCGGTGGAGACCAGACCGCAGCAGGTGTGCTCAACAGCTTGATTGGCGGTCTGCAAAGCGTCACGACGCAATACAACGCGCTAGCTCAGCCGGATTTACATATCGGCGTGATTCCTGAGCGCTTGGGTGGCATCAACTACAGTACGATATTTTCGGCGGGGCTCTCGAATGGCGGCGCCCCAGGATATAGGGTCACTACCATCGACGCCTCAACCGGCCAGCAATTCAATCCCGGGCTGACCTTTAATCCAGATACCGGGCAGGCCATAAATGCTGACGTGAGCAATCCGGCATACTTTGAAACGCTAAGTTCATACTACGTCAACAATGCCCTGGCCCGGGGCGCTATTGCACCCGAGTGGGAAGTAAAGACTAGCCAACTGCAAGCCGCCAACAACATGAGTAACGCCGGCCTCTCCGAGCTGGAGCGTGATGCAAATCTGGGGGAGTTGGCCAAGCCGCTGGCTGCGGGCGCAACCACCGAGGATTGGAATCCGATAGGACTCGATCTTGGTGGCGGCCTGGGGACTACTAGTCTTGCCAATAGCGCTGTGGTATTCAATGTAGATGGCACTGCCAACCTGGATGCAACGCTGCAGGGAAAAACGGCGCCGCAATACCTCAAGAAGACAGCGTGGCTCAACAGCACCGACGGTTTTTTGGTGGTAGACAAGAATGTCAACGGCACCATTGACAACGGTGAGGAGATGTTCAGCAACAGTCTGGTGGCAGAGCAAGCTCGGGGTGATGCTAGCCTGGCCACCTGGGACGTTAACGGCAGCGGTGTTATCAATGCCAGCGATCCGATATTCAGCCAGCTAAGAGTCTGGCGGGACGCCAACGGCGATGGTCAGATCGAGAAAGGGGAAACGCAAACCTTAGGCGATCTGGGTATTTCCAGCCTCAATTACAAAATGGGGACTTATACCAAGACCGATGGCAGCGTGCATCAGATGGGCACACTTACTCTGCAAGCGAGTACCAGTGGCAATAGTTACTCACCTGCAACCAACGGTATCCAGATTACAAACACCAACGGTCAGACCACCTTATACGTCTCGCAAGTGCACGACTTGTCGAGCCTGCAAGCCAACGAAGAGAGTATCTCAATCGACGAGAACTTGTCGGCGACGGTCGCGTTGCATGGCAACGGCAGCAACATACAAGGTTTGCTGGACACAGTACATGTGAGTAATGCTCCTAATGCATTCATCAGCATGAAGGGGGTTGAGAACGCACAGCACGGCACGGTTAACTATGACGCCAGCGCAGGCACCGTGAGCTTTACGCCAGATGTGAATTACTACGGCGGCAATGCTGGATTTGATTACACGGTAGATGCTGGTGTCTATGGACAAGCAACGGCGCACGTTCAGGTAGTGGTGAATCACATTGACCAGGCGCCGCGTATCAGCGGTGAGCAGAACACGCAAATTCCAATTTATGGCTATTCGATTACCAGTGCTACAGACGGTAGTGGTTCAACCAGTGTGACACCGTTGTACCAGCCGGGATATGGGTTTGCGGGGCAAACAGAGGATGGTAGTTACGCTTATCGCAGTCAACCGGTGACGATGCAGACGGATCCCTATTCTGGCAACATCATAGCGACAGATCCTGACGATCCGGCCTCAGCCTTAAGCTGGAGCGTAATCAGCCAGCCTCATGACGGCAGCGTGACGGTGGACGCTAACGGACATTGGACGTTTAGCAATGCCGCAGCGATTGGTGGAACCGACGCGTTTGTGGTGCGGGTAAGCGACCCAAGTGGCAAGACCGATCAAATCCAGATCAATGTTCCGTTGCCGCCAATGCCAACTGGTGGAACAACTGGTGGTGGCACCGACGGCAATGGAAGTTCGGGCCCAGGCACAGGTGCGGACTCCGGTACTGGTGGTACCGGTGGAACGGGTTCTGGCGCTGACGGTACAGGTGGTACTGGTGGAACGGGTTCTGGCGCGGATGGCGCAGGCACGGGTGGTGCGGACGGCGCCGGTGCAGGCAGTGCAGACGGTGCAGGTGCAGCCGACGGGGCGGGTGCCGGGGATGGAGCAGGTGCCGGGGATGGAGCAGGTGGCGGGGATGGCGCAGGTGGCGGCGGTGATCCAGTGATTCTGGATTTGAAAGGCAGCGGTTTTCACTTTAAATCAGTCAACGACTCCAACGTGTTTTTTACCAACGCGGCAGATGGCTGGGCGCACCGCACGGCTTGGTTCAGCGGCGGCAACGGCGTCTTGGCAATTGACAAGTATGGTGACGGCATTGTGCACGATAGCAGCCAGATTGATTTCAATCTCTATTCGCCTGGCGCCCAAACTGCCTTGCAGGGACTTGCGGCTCTGGACAGCAACCATGATGGCGTGCTTGATAAGAGCGACGCGCTATGGAGCAAGCTTGGCGTGTGGGTGGACGCCAATAGCGACGGCATTGGCGAGGCAGGGGAATTCCAGAGCTTGGATGCTCTGGGAATTACTTCGATCAGTCTGGCTGCAACCAAGCAGTTTTCTGTCAATCAGGGGGTGGTCGAAAACAGTACAACCACATTCACGCGCACTGATGGCACGACAGGACAGGCGGAAGACGTAACACTGCCGACCTCGCGGGACGTACTGGTGCCCAATTCCGATGGCACAAATCGTGTCGCCCAACTTGCTCAGGCCAATCCGGCGCGGCCCATCACGGTGGGAGACGGCAATAATCTGGTGCTGGGCAACGTCGGAGACAATGCGGTCAAAGCCGGCAACGGCAACAATATGATCGTGACTGGCGCCGGCAACGATCTGATCCAGGCGGGTAACGGCAACAATTCGATTCAGTCCGGGGACGGCACCGACATCATCGGTGTGGGGGACGGCAACAACGCTATTTTGTTAGGGGCGGGTAACAAATACGTGGTGACGGGCAAAGGCAATAATCTGGTTTCCGGTGGCAGCGGCAATAACATCCTGTTCGCGGGCAATGGCAACAACGTGCTGTATGCCGGCAGTGGCAACAGTGTTCTGCACGCAGGCAATGGCAGCAATACCCTGCTGGGCGGCATCGGCCATGATGAACTCTTCGCTGGTAACGGCAACAACAGCTTCAATGATGGTGGCGGCATCGCAGACATGTATGCGGGTACTGGCAGCAACACTTTTGTGGTCACCAATGCAGCAGACACCATCACGGTTCAGCATGGAGGCGTCAACACTGTCAAATCCAGCGTCAATTGGACTCTGGGCGCGAACCAGCAAATCCTGTGGGGCACGGGCACTGCCGCACTCACATTGAGAGCTAACGACGCTGGCGACCAGCTCATTGGCAACGGTGCCGCGGATACTTTGATTGGCGGCGCGGGCAACGACACCTTGGCCGATAGCGGCGGTGCAGCCACTCTCATCGGTGGTGGCGGCGACGATACTTATATCGTGAGCAATGCCGGTACCGTGGTGGTTGAGGCGGCCAATGGCGGCAGCGACACTGTCAAGACCAGCATCAACTACTCTCTGCCGCAAAATGTCGAAAACCTTGTCGGCACCGGCAACGCCGCCTTGACACTGACTGGCGGCACTCAGGACGGTGTGACGATTCGCGCAAATAATGCTAACGATACGTTGATCGCCGGCATCGGCATCGCTACCTTGATAGGAGGAAACGGTAACGATACCTTTGTGGTGAACAACGTCAATGATGTGGTGCAGGCTCTGGCTGCAGGCAATACAAATATTATCCAGACCAGCGTCAGTTACACGGCGGCAGCCAATGTACAAAGCCTCATCGGCACAGGCGGCGCAGACATTACGCTGACGGGCAACGCCTTGGCTGGCGCCATCCAGGCTAATGCCGGCAACGACACTCTGGTGGCCGGCAGTGGCAATGCGACTTTGATCGGTGGCGCCGGCAACGATAACTATCAGCTTAATAACAGCGCAGACACCGTGCTGTTGGGAAGTGGTCAAAGCGCCGTCACTGGTGGTAATGGCAACATGCAAATTACCGGCAACGCCAGCGGTGCGGCAGACATTAGCTTGGGTGACGGCGCCAATCTGATTAACCTGGGCGCCAATAGCGATGCCAATAAAGTGAACCTGGGCAATGGCGCCAACACGGTGCTGGCTGGCAATGGCGCGAACGCTATCAACGGTGGCAATGGCAATAACACGGTGACTCTTGGCTCAGGGAACGATACGGTCATACTGGGCAACGGCATCAATAGCGTCACAACTGCCGATGTGACTGGCGTAGTGGATGTCATCAGCGTCGGCAATGGCAGCAACAGCATCAACGCGGGCCAAGGTAACGACAACATCGCGGTTGGAAACGGCGGCAACACGATCAATGGCGGCAATGGAGCGGATATCGTCAATCTGGGGGGCGGCAGTAATAGCGTGACCCTGGGTAACGGCGCCGACCACATAACAGCTCAAGATGCCGTGGGTTCGATAGACACGGTGATTCTTGGCAGCGGCAATGACAGCGTTGCGCTGGCCAACGGCAATGACGTTGTTTCCACCGCCGATGCTGCAGGCGGCGCCAACAACATTAGTCTTGGTAACGGTACTAATAACATCAGCGTTGGTCAAGGCAGCGACAACATCACAGCCGGTAACGGCGCTAACACGATCAATGGTGGTAGCGGAGCAGATACCGTCAATCTGGGTACAGGAAGCAACAGCGTAACCCTCGGCAACGGCGCCGACCATGTAACAGGACAAGATGCGGCAGGCTCGGTTGACACGGTGATTCTTGGTAGTGGCAATAACAGCGTTGCGCTGGCCAACGGTAATGATCTTGTTTCGACGGCCGATGCCGCAGGCGGTGCAGACACTATCAGCGTTGGCAACGGCAGCAATAACATCAACGTCGGTCAAGGCAACGACAGCATCACGGTTGGCAATGGGAACAACACGATCAATGCCGGTAATGGATCAAATGCCGTCACCCTCGGCAACGGGGCTGATACAGTCACGCTGGGTAACGGTTCCAACGCTATCTCGGGCGGTAACGGGGCGGATATCATCAACCTGGGTACGGGTAGCAACAACGTAGTCCTGGGCAATGGCGCTGACAACGTGATCGCGCATGATGCAGCGGGTTCAGTCAATACGGTGAATCTCGGTAATGGCAATGATCAGGTCACCCTCGCCAACGGCAACAACTCCCTAACAACGGGAAATGGCAATAGTCAGATTCAGGTAGGTAGCGGCAATAACAGCGTCACCGTCGGCAATGGCAGCGATCAAATTATCACTGGTGGCGGGGTTAACGGACTGCACGTCGGCATCGGCAACGATACCATCGTCAATCACGGCGGTGCCGACAGCCTGTACTTCTCACCCACTGTGACAGCGGACAATCTGACCTTCAGTCAAAGCGGCAGCGATTTGCTTATCGCTGAGGGTACGACGGGCGGCAGCGTCCGGATCGTTAATGGTTACAGCAATCTTTCCGCGGCAATCAGTCAGTTCATCGCCGGGGATGGGAATTACACGGTTCGTCTGGACAACGGCAACTACAATTTTGCAGCAGGCAACGGCGCCGATGTTCTCTATGCAGGCAACGGACAGGACACCATTTCCTTAGGCAACGGCAATGACGTGGTGCAAATGGGCAGCGGTAATGACCACATTACGATTGGCGACGGCAACAATCAGGTCACAATGGCCGATATCGTAGGTACTGCCGATATCGTCAAGCTGGGTAATGGCAACAACAATGTCACCATCGGCAACGGCGCCGACACGCTCACACTAGGTAATGGCGCCAACATCATCAGCGGTGGAGCAAGCGGCGGCCAAGGCAATAACCATGTCAATCTGGGCACTGGCAGCAACAACGTGATACTAGGAAACGGCGCCGACAACGTGGTTGCTCAAGACACAGTGGGATCGGTCAATACCATCAGTCTGGGTAGTGGCAAAGACACGGTCACCGTAACCGACGGCAACAATAAAATCTCCACGGCAGATATTGCGGGAGGTGCTGACAGCATCAACGCAGGTAACGGGAACAATATCATCCACGTCAGCCAAGGCAACGACAATATCGTCGTCGGCAATGGCGCCAACACGATCATCGGTGGCAACGGCGCCAACACGGTCAATGGCGGCGACGGATCGAATACCGTGAACCTGGGTAGCGGCGCGGATACTGTCTCACTGGGTAACGGTGCTAACAAAGTCACCACAGCAGACGTGGCCGGCGTCAGTGACATCATTAATGTCGGCAACGGCGTCAATCAAATCACGGTCAGCCGCGGCAACGATAACATCACGACAGGTAACGGCTCCAGCACCATCTTCGGCGGCAGCGGCGTGGATACCGTCAACCTGGGTAGCGGCAGCAACAGCGTAACTCTGGGCAATGGCGCCGACAACGTGATCGCGCATGATGCTGCGGGCTCAGCCAACACTGTGACTCTCGGTAACGGCAATGATCAGGTCAACCTCACCAACGGCAACAATGTCGTCACAACAGGAAATGGCAACAGCCGGATCCAGGTGGCCAATGGCCACAACATCGTGACAGTGGGCAACGGGACCAACCAGATAACAACGGGCTCCGGCGTCAATGCAATTCATGTCGGCACGGGCTATGACACCATCATCAATCATGGCGGCACGGACAGCCTGTATTTCTCGCCGGCCGTAAATTGGGGTAGCTTAAGCTTCAGTCAAAGTGGCAGCGATCTGCTGATAAACGAAGGCTACGGTGGTGGAACGGTTCGTATTGTGGGTGGCTACAATAACCCGTCACAGGGTATCAGGCAGTTTATCGCTGGCGATGGGGACTACTCGGTTAATCTGGACAACGGCAGCTACAACTTCGCAGCCGGCAACGGCGACGATGCGGTCTATGGCGGTAATGGCCTCGACACCATCAGCCTCGGCAATGGGGACAATCTGGTCCAGCTCGGGAACGGTAACGATAATGTCAGCGTGGGTAGCGGCGCCAATCTGATACTTCTTGGAGATCAGACAGGTGCAGCCGATGTAGTGGCGGCAGGTGACGGTAACAACACCATCCAGGTCGGCAGTGGCAACGACCAGATCAGTGTTGGCAAGGGAGGCAATCAAATTTACTTTGCTGCTGGGACTGACACCATTAATGCTGGCGATGGCAACAACCTGATCGAACAGTACAGCGAAGGCTGGGATCAAAACAATCTGGCGAATGGCCAAGACACCATTGTTGTTGGCAACGGTCAAAACGCCATCGTTGCAGGTAACGGTAACGACAGCGTCACAGCGGGTTCTGGCAACAACGTGATTGAATTGGGCAGCGGGAATGACCGGGTTGTCGTGGGCAGCGGCGCCAACCGGATTTCTCTCAATGACCAGACGGGCGCGCATGACACCATCACCACTGGTGATGGCAACAACGTCATCAATACTGGCAATGGTAATGATCAGGTCACGGTGGGTAACGGCTACAACTCTGTGTCGCTAGGCCAGGGCAATGATCAGGTTCATCTGGGCACAGGTAGCAACTGGGTGAGCCTTGGCGATGGCGTCGATAGCGTCACTGGCCGGGATGTTGCAGGCTCAAGCAACACGCTTTATATGGGGGCGGGCAAAGATACTGTCACTCTCGGCAATGGTAACAACGTTGTCAGCACCGAAGATCAAGTCGGCGCTGGCGACACCATCAAAGTGGGGGACGGCAGCAATAGCATCGATGTCGACGAGGGTAACGACAGCATCACGGTGGGCAACGGTGCCAACGTCATCACGGCGGGCGACGGGAATAACACCGTTCTGGGTGGTAACGGCGCTAACACGGTGGCTCTGGGTTCCGGCTCGGATACCGTCACCCTGGGCAGTGGCAACAACCAGGTCACCGTAGGCAATGGGTCCGACAACCTCACTCTGGGCAACGGCGCCAACTCTGTAAGTCTGGGCGCAGGTAAACAAACTGTTCACTTGGGTAACGGCACGGATACTCTCTACACCCATGGCGGAACGGACGCGATCACGTTAGGCACTGGTCAGTACAGCCTCTGGAACAAGGGGGCGCAAGATAACCTGACGCTTACCACCGGCGCCAACGACAAGCTTTGGTTCCATAAGCAAGCCAATAACCTCATCATCGACGTGCTGGGTAGTACCGAGGAAATCACGGTGCATAACTGGAACAGCGGCCAGATCAGCCAACTGACGGCTAGCAATGGTCTCAGTATCAGCGGTACCGGCATTAACCAGCTGGTGCAAGCAATGGCGGCCTTTGCACCACCCACCGCAGCTCAAGTGAGTTACACGGCACAGGAGCAGAAAGCGTTGGCGCCGCTCATGGCGTCGAGTTGGCGTTGAGTGGGTTTGTGACAAAAATAGTAAAGTTGCTCATGGTGATGCAACCCCTTTGCGGGGTTGCATTGCTGTGGTTGTAACCCACGCATTGCCTTTTTGACGATCGCAGTTGATGAGCCGTCTAATTTTTTATAAGAGGCCAATGTGTCGGTCTGCAATATGTCTCCTCGGGTGGCGTGGTTCAGATGCTTTTCACATTGCAATTCATAAAGCCAATTTTTCAACCAAGCTCAACTGTGCCGGCAAACAAATCGTCCGCAAGTCGTATCTGTGGACAATCGTGCGACGTGCGTTGCGCCTGAGCTCTTCGTGCTTGCGTACGTCTTCAAGCGCCTCGACCACATGTTGCGCAATCTCGTCTGGAGAAAAGAAGTCCACGAGTATGCCGTTGATACCATCCTGAATGACTTCCTCCACCGGCGGAGTCCTGGAGCCAATCACCAGGCATCCGGCTGACATTGCCTCCAGCATCGACCAGGACAGGACGAACGGATAGGTGAGATAGACATGGGCTCGCGATATTTGCAGAATCTTGAGGAAGGTTGAGTACGGCACCTTGTTCAAAAAATGCACGCGCTTGAGATCGATGGCGTCCCCCAATTCATCCAGCATGCGTTGCCTAAAGGTTTCGCCAGCTGGTAATCGGTGACCATAGCTCGTTTCCTCACCGCCGACTATCAGCACATGCGCCTTGGGGCGGCTTTGCAGAATGGTCGGAAGGCTGCGCATGAAACTGGGAAAACCGCGATACGGCTCCAGGTTGCGGGCGACGTAGGTGACGACTTCATCACCATATTTCAAGGTGATGTCCGTTCCCGGAATGGCAAAGTGCGCGGCATGATCGGGCGCTACCACTTGCGTGTCGATGCCCTCGTGGACTACGCTCAGGATCGGTTGATAACGTAACGGATAGACTGATCGTTGCCACTGGGTGGGGCATTGACCCCAGTCAACCGCTTCCAGCGCCAGCAGATTACCGACGTTCTTGGTCCTTAATCGCGGTGATGTATCAGGAGTGAGCTGCTCCTTCGGATCAAAACCGACATCGGCGCCTTGGCTGCGATAGAAAAATTCAAAGTAACCCAACAATGGCGTGTTCGGAAAAACATCTTTCAGATACCAGATTTCACCCCACCCATTGTGACCCAACATCACGTCCGGGACGAAGCCGGATGCCTTCAAATCCAGGGCAATCCGTGCAACCTCCTGTGCATTCAATATGCCGGCTTCGGTGTCGCCCAGATAATGATGGATGCCGGGTGTCACGGCCCTTTGTGGTTTGTAGACGATCTTCTTCACGCCTGGAATCGTCGCGTCCTGGCGTTGGGTGATGAAGATGACTTCGTTCTTTGGTGATGCGCCCAGATGCCGGGCGAGATGGAGATATTGGCCGGGGAAATTTTGGTGAATGAAGAGAATTTTCATGAGGGCTGGTTGGCGAACGTATCGAGGAGCCGGCTGCTTACAGAGTGTAGCTGTGATGCAATTTATCACTATTTGATAGCAAAAAGCCATTGAAAATGGAGGGTGATAATTTTTTGGAAAGCTGAAGTATAATTCTTTACGGAAATTGATGAATATTTGCAACGAAAATTAAGATGATTTAATTGCCATTACTCATCATCTTCCATCCCGCGGTTAGGTAGCTTTAAAACTTAAGCAAGAGGTAAGTATGAGCACCCTGGGACGAGTCCTCCGTCGAATCTTCACGCAACTTCAGCATCAATTTCAACCGCCCGAATGTGGCGCATGGTCGATGCCAACTTCCTTCGGCACGAGTTGAGTCGCTGACAGTCAATTTACCCGATTACACAAAGTAAACGAACACCTGAGCGCTGAGGCACGCAATGATTTTTGCAACAGCCTGCTAATCGGGACGCTGTGAATCAAATCTCAATTTAATAAACCAATTGCCATAGATGCGCAATAAAGCAAATCTACCGGGCTAGGAGAGTGGCGTGAGTAAAGTAAATGGCTTGTTGACAGTGCTTAAATTTATCGGATTGATATGGGTTTTTGGAGCCAGCATGAATGCAAACGCAGGGGGAGGGGAGCAACGCGAAGCTTTAGGAACAATTGAAATACCTCCAAATATTGTTGGCATTTATGTAAAAAAATCACCAACGTGTCACTGGAGTGTTGATCACCAAGAGTGCAAAGGTTTTCAATGGGATACCGTCGAGATTCAGAAAAAAACAACTACCACTACAGATGTCAGCATAGCGACCAGTGCCATCAATGAACATGGATGCGCGTATCAAGGGGTCGGACGTTGGAACGGCGCAGCACTCGTAGTTACCGCAAATGCAGAGCGCTTTATCCCAAGTGTCCGGTCTGGAGAAAATGGATATTCCGTTAACGATGGTCCGATTTGCCGAGTAACAATTAAAATTCATGGAGACTTGGCGACATACGATGTTGACCCGAGTACAGAGACCATTTGTCATGAGAATTTTTGTTCTGCGCGAGGTTGGCTTAGTTTCCCTGAAGCTGCTCGTCCTTATTATCATCGTCGGAAGTGATGGATGGATTTTTCATCGGCATCTATCGTGTTTTGAGATGCACGTTAGTCCAAATGGAGTCTGATTATTTCGGATTACAGATTTGTGAAATCGCCGCCCACCATACTTCAAATGCGGAATAACAATAAGGGAAGCTAGTTATGTCTATTGCACCAACCGTACTGACTCAAGCAAATTACGAAGCTCTACGGTTTGCCTTGATTGGCCAAGTTGAAGGTATAGTCTATACCCCCTATTTCGATAAAGTAGGAATCATCACGATCGGTATCGGATTCAATATTGATACGGGGAATGCTAATACCAGGGCTGCTGTAATGAGCGCTATGGGTCTTACATCAACCCAACAGAGCGCGGTTAATACACTTTGGGATTCGGTAGCTTTAGCCAATATTCGCTCAATGGCACCGGGAAAGGCACGGGACGGGGCTCTTAGTAGTCTTCTAGCACAGACCGTCGGAACGTCAACATTTGCAATGACAGACAGTACCATGCTCCAAGTATTCAATGGAATTGTGGACGGTAAGGACAAGACTGCTCAGAATGCTACAGGTATCGTCGCTCCATCATTCGAACGTGCGGTGTTAGCCTCATTGGAATACAACAGCAAATATGCACCCGGCAATCCTAAAGGACTAATCGGCCCAGGATTGCTCAGAGCGCTTAAGCTATCCGATCCAGCTGAAGCACGCGCCGAAGCATGGTATCAATTGCGTTACAACAGCGGTAATCAGTACAAGCGCCGTTACGAAGAATCAGCCCTTTTCGGTCTCTATCAAAATCAGAACAACATCAGTGCGCAAGACGCGCTTGCTGTATTCAAGGTCTACACGCGTCATCGTGGTGACGCCATGAACGCGCAATGGGATACAACTCACGCCCAAGAAATTGGTCTTGCAAATGCTGACATGCACGCAATTGGTCAAACACTAGCGACTCTCACTGCACAAGTTGCTCTGCCTTCAGTCGATACATTGACTGTCGAACTTGGGTACGGTGAAGCTCCACTATTCGATTATTTGAAACAACAATATCTAGGTGATTCTGAGATCACTCAATCATTGCTTGTGTCTGCTTTTAACTCTACCAATATTTACGCTGCAGGTGATACAGACCAGATCCTCGATGTCAGGCCATACCAAACTGGGAGCTTTGCGCAAGGTGCTACAAATTTGCTAATAGGGGGCGGCGGAAATGACATGCTGATCGGCGGGGCGGGTAGTGACCTTCTGATTGGCGGCAGTGGTAATGCTTCTCTCGTTGCCGGTTCCGGTAACGAAACCTTGGTTGGCGGTACCGGCAATGATACGATGATAGGTTATACCAACGGTAACGATACGTTTGTGTATGTCGGTCGAGGTGCAGGCGTGGATCATATCCTTGATACCAGCGGCCAAGGTACGGTGTGGATCAACGACAAGCAGATTGGTGCGCACACCACCGCAGTTAAAGGGCAGAATTTCAGCTGGACTGATAATCTGGACGGTCAGACCCTGTATCAATTCAATGAACATGCGAAAGGTAGCAATACCGGGACATTGACGATCAGCCTAGGCTTGCTTGGGTCGAATGGCGGTCAAATTGTTATCGACGATTTCGATCTCAATAAAGCAGAAACGGGCACGAACGGTTATCTGGGTATTCACTTAAGGGAGCAGTCTGCAATTGTTGCTGGAATCGGCAATGCCAGTGCTCCTTTTAACTACAACCCGACCGACGCTTCGGTGACGGCACAAGGTGCGATACAAGCGCTGACGATATATGCTTCGGCGACAAGCACTGCGGCCCAAACAGTGACATTGGCTCTGTCCGGTGGAGATCCGTCAAAATACTCCGTCAATACCGGGGCAGATATGCTCTCATTTGGCAACGGAACGGTCACGCTTACAATTCCGGCAGGGCAGGACAGCGTCACCGTAGGCTTGGCATATGTCGGCGATATAACACAGAGTTCGACCGTGCAAGTCACCTCGACTTTGGTAGATCCGTCAAATTCATCCAATAATTCGTCAGTAAGCAACAAGCTTACCGTCACGTATGACAACTCTCATGCGCCCAAAGACTCCACCAACACTGTCAGCGGTGTATTGGACTCCGGACACTACTATGGAACCGCAACTGATGTTGACTACGTCTATGGCATGGGAGACAACAAAGACGATCTGGTCGTCACCGGCCCCGGCCCTAATGTGATCGAGGGAGGAACTGGTAATAACGTCGTAATCGGCAATGGCGAGCAGAACATTATTTTTTCCGGCAACGGCAACAGCGGCGTATACGCAGGTACACAAGTCGATTTAGCTACCGCCATTACTAATGCAAAGACAGCTACCGCTACGGGCCAGAAAGGTGATCTGATTGCTGTCGGCAACGGTAACAATACCGTTGTCGGTGGCAACGGCAATGATGCCATCTTCGCCGGTGCGGGTAACAATGTGATCGTATGCGGTCCCGGAAACGATACGGTGCTGGGTGGACTGTATGCTAGTTACGCCAAATTGGATTGGGGCGTTGCTGTCATAAACAACGTGATTCAACCCAATGACGTTTCGTTTGCGTCCCTAGCTTACACTGCACCGCCTCATTACGAAGGTAACGTCGACACTACCGGTGTGCCGTCCGGCTTGGGTAACGCCACAATCTTCGGCGGCAGCGGCAACGACTTGATTGAAACTTCGAACGGCAACAACTATGTGGATGCCGGTAGCGGCAACAGCAGTATCTTCGGCGGAATGGGCAACGACACGATTTTCGGTGGGACAGGCAATGTCACCCTTTCCGGTGGCGGCGGCGACGACTATATCGATTGTGAATCGGGTAACGACAGCGCACAAGGCGGAAGTGGCAACAATACGCTCATTGGGGGGAGCGGCAATGACAGGTTGTTTGCCGGCCGTAGCGGAGCGGATTGGGCCCGCTCGGAAGCCGGCAACAATTATGTCGAGGCGGGATCCGGCAATACTATTGTCTTCGGCGCTGGTGGCAACGATACCTTGATAGGTGGTAGCGGTAAAACCACCATCTATGGCGGTTCCGGCAATGAATATATCGAAGGTGGGAGCGGTCAGAACGAACTCCATAGTAACAGTGGTACGAACTATATCGATGGCAGTGACACTTTGGTTGCTGGCGACGGTAACACTACGATCTATGGTGGTCAGGGCACCGATTTTATCTACGGTGGGAACGGCGTGGATACCATTTATGGTGGGACGGGTACGACGGTTATTGAAGCCGGCGACGGTGGTACGGCAGATAAGCGTACTCAGGTATTTGCGGGTAGCGGTGACACGACCATCACCGGCGGCAGCGGTTTTGATATCATCAACGGTGGCTCAGGCAAGAACGTCATTTATGCCGGCGGTGGCGGTACAACCGCTGCTCCAACTCAAATCATCGCAGGCAGCGGTGCGACGACTGTCTATGGTGGAAATGGTATCGCCAATATTGACGCCAGTGCAGCCAGCAGTGCGTATCTAGTTGGCGGCGGATTTGACACCCTCGTTGGCGGTGGTGGAAACGACACCTTGATTGCAGGGAGCGGCAGCGATCTTCTCAAAGGTGGGGGCGGTTCAAATATCTATCAAATTGGCGCCGATAGTGGCAATGTCGAGATTCAAAGTAGTTCAGGTAGCGATATCGTGCGATTCGGGACAGGTATCCATGTTTCGGATCTTACCGTTACAGCCGGTTTTGGCCGCGATGGCGGTCCGGCCCTGATCATTGACGATGGCGCCGGCGGCGAACTCACTATTGATGGCGGCCTTGATGGCGCCATCAATCAATTTTCTTTTGCGGATGGTTCAACGGCGACGCTCGCGCAGTTGATGGCACTCGCCAATAGTAATCCGACCGATCTTCCGGGCGTTAATGGAAATCTGATATTTAGCGCCACGAACGGCGATGTACTCGTTGGCGGAGCCGGCAACGACACTCTCTACGGCTGGTCGAAAAATCAAACACTGCAGGCTGGATCGGGCACTGCCACTTTAATTTCCTATGTGGGCAATGATTCCCTGATAGGTAGCAGCGGCAATAACATCTTCAGGGTACATACCAACACCGACACCATCGTTGCGCAAGCTGGTGCCAACAACACCGTAGAATCGACGGTGAGCTATGTTTTGCCAGCCAATGTCGATAAACTGACCGGTATCGGTAGCGCTGATCTGGCGCTGATCGGCAATGATCTGAACGACGTCATCACTGCCAACAGTGGCAACGACACGTTGATTGCAGGCAGCGGCGTGGCAACGCTGGTGGGCGGCTCGGGCAACGACACGTTCGTGATCAATAATGTCGCTGACGTGGTGAATGCGCAGGCTGGCGGGATAAATACGGTACTGACATCGGTCAACTATGTTGCTCCGAGCAATGTACAAAATTTGACCGGTATCGGCAGCGCCGATCTGACGCTGACCGGTAACGATCTTGCCAACGTCATCACGGCCAACCATGGTAATGACACACTCATTGCCAGCAATGGCATTGCCACTTTGATTGGCGGAATCGGCAACGACACGTTTGTTGTGAACAATGCAGCCGACACCATCGTCAGTCAACCAAATCAGGGGATTGATACTGTTGTTTCGTCGGTGAGCTATGGGTTAGCGAGCAATGTGGCTAACCTGACTTTGACTGGAACGACTGATCTGACGGCGACCGGCAACGCGCTCGATAACGTCATCACCGCTAATGACGGTAACGACACGCTGTTCGGTGGATTCGGCCATGACACCCTGATCGGCGGTGCGGGGCATGACACATTCCTCATGGGTTTTGATATGGGGGAGAGTACCGTCATCGATACATCATCGCAGGGCGGCACTATCAAATTGGAGGATGGTGTCGGCTTTAGCGACCTGTCGGCGACACGCCTTGGGAACGACCTGCTACTTAATCTACACGGTAGCGGCGCCAGCATGCGTCTGCAGGATTACTACCTGGGTTCGCAGAACTGGAACGTCGACAACGCCAGCGGCGATAGCACGACACCGCAGGCGCTGTTGGATGCTACTGCGCAAGCATCTACCGATCAGATTGGACAGTTATGGAATGCTTTTTACGCGGGAACAAAGGGCCAACTCATTAATAGCTACCTTGAGCGCGGGTATGTTATGCAAGCGGATGGTTCGCTGTACCAGTCATACCAATTGCCGGGTTACGCGAACCACGACTGGCTGACGGCTCGCGACGATAGTACTTCCCAGGTAATAACCGACACGTATCTAGGAACGCGGACGACCGTCAGCTCAAGTTGGAATCCGGTAGATAGTTACTCTTACGGTGTGAGCATTGTTGACCACTCAGCCGCAATCTATGCAGCAATTACTACCTCAGATGATCAGGTGGTCGTTGTAGATCCTTCATTGGGCCAGAGCCAAAACATCGGAACCAGGTGGCTGGGAATGGTATGGGGCGCCACAGTCATGCCTTACCGTGGGTCGAGCTACACCAACCAAACGTCGGGTTCAGACCCTATTTACGGCAGCACTGCGTCCGATTCCAATAACATCGTCGGTTGGCGTTCGTGGGTATCCGTCAATACTTATACGACCAGTTTTTATGATGGCGTTAGTAATGGAGTTGTCTTAACCGCGCCGGGAATTTTATCAACGAGCGGCACATTGCCACAGGCGGTTGCTGCGCAGTACGTTCAAAATCAGGAGACCAACAAGATTCAAGAGGTACAGCTAGGGGCGGGTGATCACACGGTTTACGCCAATGCGCTGACGATGGTGGTCGGTGGCGCTGGTAATAGTCAGATCTTTGACGCTGGCCTTGTCTACCTGAGTACGGGCAATAATTATGTTTCCAACGCGCAGACTGTCTACGGCGGAGCTGGTAACGACACGATGATTGGCGGCGAGACGTTGATAGCGGGATTGGGCGACGACCTGCTTATTGGCGGTAGCACCATGCTCGCCGGTAGTGGTTCCGATCAAATCTTCGCAGGACCGAGTAACGCCGCGATTGTGATCGATCCGATGAAAGCGGGTGCCGACCTGATTGGAGGAGATGGGAATTCGATGGCGTTTCTGGATGCCTATTATCAATCAATGGGCGTTAGCGGTTGGCGGGATCGCTATCGGCACGGGGGCAAGTATGACCTTGTTGAAAATGGCTACTATGACGCGCAAGGTGCGGAGGCAGAATTAAGCCGAACGGGAAGAACTTTGCAGCAAGCGCTGAAGGACGGCTCGGCTCTCTATGTTGCCCCTTTGCCTGTTCTGGTACAGCTCAATGACAATTCGCTTAATTTACAATTGTCGAACTATTATGCGACAGCCGATGTGGCTGTCGTGGCTCTCTCCGCCAACGATTTTCCGGCGTTGGCACCCTATCAAAATTTTCTTCCCGTGCATAAGCTTGTCTTCGATGCTGGCGTTTCTTTGTCCGATCTGCGGTTTTCCTGGGGGACAGCGAATGCATCCATGTCAGGAACCGGAAGTGTTTCGACCCATGCCACGCTCAATATTTCTTGGGGAACGACAGGTGTGGTTGAGGTGTTAATCCCGCATTTCGACGACCCGATTGGGTCCGGTATCTCGGAGTTTGACTTCGCTGACGGAAGCAAGATCAGCATGGCGGACATCGTCGCGCTGGCGCCACTTGCTCCCTCGTTCGATCCACAATTGAAGGATTATGTATTCCAATCCGGTGCAGGTGAACAGGTGCTCAATCAACCGACCAAACAGATACAGTTTGGGGGCATCGCTCCTTCGCTTGTGACGATTGCACGGGACGGGACAGACCTCATTCTTTCCATTGGCAACACGGGCGATTCAGTTCGCTTGACCGCATGGTACGGCAATCCCAATGCGTATATTAAAGCAGTTGCGACTTTCGCCGACGGCACGAATTGGAGTGAGCAATTCCTGACGCAGCAGGGCCTGATTCAAGATGGCAGCTCCGGCAACCAAACACTTCATGGACTGACTGGTTATGCGAATACGTTTATTGCGGGAGCAAATGACACCCTGATCGGCGGCGGTAGCGGGAATGATCTCTATCGGTTTAATGCCGGGGCTGGCGCCGTCCATATCACTGATAGCAGCGATACAGGCACGATTCAGTTCGGCGTAGGGATCACGGCGGATCAGATTTCACTCAATCTCGAATCCAATCTCGGCTCGCTGATACTGAAGGTAGGCAATAATGGAGACACGATTTACATTGACGGGTTCGACCCATCTAATGTGCTTGGTAGCAGCGGCGTTTCGACCTTTCGTTTTGCCGATGGCACGACGTTGAGCCTGAACCAATTGCTGGCGGGTGGTTTTGACATCTATGGCACGAATAGCGATGAAATATTGAATGGTACCAGCGTGAATGACCGGCTCCATGCTGGCAACGGCAATGACACCTTGGTCGGTGGTCAAGGCAATGACGTGCTGATCGCAGGGGCCGGGATTGACGTGTTTAATTTTTCATCTGGAGATGGTCAAGATACGATCGATGAAACTGCCAAGACAAGAGCTGTCACCGGCACGGATGTGATCGCATTCGAAAACGGCATTAGCGCATCCAGTCTGAAATTCAAAATTCAGGGAACGGATCTGTTGATTACCTATGGCACTCGTGGCGACAGTATCCTTGTCAAAAATCCGATGGCCGTCGGCAAAATCACTTTTGCCGACGGCAGCTATACCACTTATGCCAATGACGGACAGGGTAAGACTACGCTGACGACCTATCGTGCTAATGCAACTGTGCTCGGTAACATTTCGTTGAGCGACGATGTGAATGGCAACCAGAATAATGTTTGGCAAAATGCGGACGGCACGCACGGCACCGACACTCATAACGTCGATGGTTCCGGTGCAGGGACAAGCTACGCCGCAGACGGCAGTCACAACAGTTATGTCATTGATACCCAGGGAGACGTCACTACAACATTTTTCAATGCTAGCGGCAACAAGCTCCGTGATAGCTGGCTTAAAGCAGATGGTACATCGGGCCAGGACGTCTTCAACGCCAACGGCTCCAGCAGCGGGGCGACGCATCGAACCGACGGGAGTTACAGCAAATATACCAATGACGGAATGGGAAATATTGTCACGACAAATTACGATGTTATCAACAATAAAGTGAGCGATAGCTGGACCAAAGCTGACGGGACATATGGTAATGACACTTTCAACTTGGATGGAAGCCGCAACGCCTATACCAACGATGGGCTGGGTAATGCTAGGTCGGTGAAGTACGACGTCAATGGGAATATAGCTGGTGATTCCTGGCAGAAAGCGGACGGCACGCACGGCACCGATATTTATAGCCGCAATGACGTCAATCATATCCTCGACGATATTATTAGTACGACTTATGGCTCGCACGGTGATGTCATCAACGTCACAACGGCGCGCTTCGATGCCAGCGGCAATAAAACCGACGACATTTGGACCAAGCCAGATGGCTCGACCGGCAGCGATACGTTCCACGCCGACGGTTCCAGCTCAGGTACAACAAAGAGCGCTGATGGCAGTTATAGCAGCTACGCCGCTGATGGACATGGCGATGTCACTACGACTAATTTCGATACGAATGGCAGCAAGATCAGCGATAGCTGGAGCTATTCCGGTGGCAGCCACGGTACCGACATGTTCAACGCCGACGGCAGCAGCAGCGGCATAAGTTACAACTCTGACGGCAGCTATTACACCTACACTCAAGATGCTTCAGGTAACAGCTATGCTGAACTGGACTATGGCGCCAATGGCGATAAACAGAGCGACAATTGGTATGATGCCGATGGAAGCTCGGGACAGGATGTATTCAACGCCGACGGCTCTAGCAGCGGCACAAACTACAACCCGGATGGCAGCTATAGTGAATATACCAACGATGGTCAGGGCGATATCACGGCCAACAATTATTCGTCTTCTGGTATCTTGAACGGCCAGACTGTGGTGGCCGACCACGGCTACAACAATGTCACGCTAGGCGACGGTACCGATAGCGTGACAGTCGGAAATGGCGGCAGCTCAATCCAGGTGGGCAATGGCGACGATTTGATAACGCTAGGCAGCGGCTCTAACAGTGTCACCCTAGGCAGCGGCACCGATCGGGTCGTGCTGGGCAATGGAGTCGATACGCTTCAGTTGGGTAGTGGCGTCGACACGGTGGTTATCGGCGCTAATGCCGGTAAGTTGTCCGATACCGGTCAGGCAACCGTTGTGGCGTCGCCGACGGGAACTAGCGAACTGCTGTTTGCCAATGCCAATAGCGATCAACTGTGGTTCCAACGTTCTGGCGATGACCTCGATATCGGTGTGATCGGTACGTCGTTTCAGCTCGATGTATCGAGTTGGTATGGCTCTTCCTCGAACCATGTGCAATCCATCGTTGCGGCCGACGGTAAAACACTGATCGACAGTCAAGTCGATGCATTGGTGAGTGCTATGGCTTCATTCAATCCGCCGGCGTCTGGTGCCACCGTGTTGCCGGATGCTTACCAAAATCAACTTCGGCCGGTGATTGCGGCTAACTGGCATTGATCGGACTTTCTTAGTACAAGAAAAAGAAACAAATTCACCGATGGTGATGCAGCCCCTTACGGGGCTGTATTGCTGTGGGCATAACCCAAGTAGACTTTGATGACTGAACCGAGAAACCTCAAGAAAATATCGATAGCGGCCTGGAGGTTTTCCTGATGATGGCCAGCTTGCATGGGGTCGCCGCCGATGCCGCTCAACTGCGTCACGAACACGGCGGCCAAGTTTTTAGCGCCCAATCCGTCTTGCTCGCTGCCAAGCAGTTAGGCCTGTCGGCGAAACTGGTGCAGCAAAGCCCAGAGCGTTTGGCTCTGGCATCGTTGGCGGCAGTTAAGCCGCATGATAGCCACCAGTCGAACCAGAGCGGAGCGGCATGAGTCGGATCTTGCTGGCGTGGGAACTGGGCTTGAATCTGGGACACCTCGGACGCTTGCTGCCCGTGGCGGTACGCCTGAAGGAACGCGGTCATGCCGTGCTGGCCGCAGTACGCGACGTGCCGGCCGCGGCTAGCGTGTTCGGGCCGGTCGGTGTTTCCTTCGTCGCCGCGCCGTATTTCCCTCAGGGAATCGCGCTGGGGCGCCAGCCGAGCGGTTATGCCGACATCTTGTTGTCGCAAGGCTGGAGTGATCGCAATGCCTTGTGGGGCTTGGTACATGCCTGGTGCAACTTGTTCCGCTTGTTCCAGCCCGACATCGTGGTGCTCGACTATGCGCCGACTGCCCGCCTGGCGGCACGCATCATGGGACTGCCAGTGGTGATGATCGGCAATGGCTTCGAACTGCCGCCAACAAGCGCGCCGTTACCAGCGTTCCCCGGCTACGGACCAGCGTTGCAGCAGCAAGCCGAGGCATCAGAAGCGCTGGCACTCGATAGCGCCGGCGTTGTGTGTGCCGCATACCAGGTGGCGCCGCTAGCGGCTCTGCGCGAATTGTTCGAGGTGGAAGCGTGCCTGCTGGCCACTTTTCAGGAGCTGGACCACTACAGCGCGCGTGGCACCGGCCGCTATGTCGGACCGTTGTTAGGGAAAATGCCGTGCGAAAAAATCGAATGGCCACCAGGCAACGGCCAGCGCATCTTCGCCTGCGTGCGGCCCGACACGCAAAACGTGGACATGATTTTGAACGCCCTGGCGGCGAACGGCGCTGCCGTCGTGTGTTTTGCGCCAGGCTTCAAGGCGGAGCGGCTGGCACCGTTTCAGGAGCGCATACGCTTCAGCGCCAAACCGCTCGATTTGCAGTATTTGACCGATGCGGATGTGTGCGTCAGTTATGGCGCGGAAGGGACGGTGGCGCATTTCCTGCTGGCTGGGGTGCCGCAGTTGTTAGCGCCGCATTATGTGGAAGCGCAGGCGGCAGCCAAACGGATTGAGGAGTGGGGCGCGGGGCTGGTGCTGCGTGGTGCGCAGACGGTGGAGAGTGTAGGAATCTGCTTAAATCGATTGATAGCAGACACACACTACAAATTGCGTGCGCTAGCGTTCTCGGATCAGTACCGAGGGTTCGATGCGGAGCGCGGGGCGGATGCGGTGACAGATGTGGTGGAAGGGGTTTTGTTGAGTTGCGCGGGGCGACGCGATATGCCGAATGACTCGGCGCGATCAGCTATTTAAAGGCACGCGGATGCCCGGAGAAAATACAGAAGATAACCCACGCATTGCCTTTTGACGGTTGCAGTTGATTAGTCGTCCAATCTCTTTATATGAATTCGGTGCGTCGGTCTACAAGATGCCTCCTCGGATGACGCAGGTCAGATATTTTTCACATTGCAATTTATAACGCTAATTTTTCAACCAAGCTCAACTGTGCCGGCAAACAAATCGTCCGTAAATCGTATCTGTCGACGATTGTGCGACGCGCGTTGCGCCTGATCTCATCATGTCTGCGGACATCTTCAAGCGCTTCGACGACACGTTGCGCAATATCGTTTGGAGAAAAGAAATCCACGAGTATGCCGTTCGCGCCATCCTGAATGACTTCCTCCACGGGTGGAGTCCTGGAGCCAATCACCAGACATCCTGCTGACATTGCCTCTAGCATTGACCACGACAAGACGAACGGATAAGTGAGATAGACATGGGTGCGTGATATCTGCAGAATTGTGAGAAAGGATGAATACGGCACTTTGCCAAGAAAATGCACGCGCCGGAGATCGATAGCATCTCCCAATTCGTCCAGCAAGCGCCGTCGAAACGTGAGCCCGTCGGGCAATCCCGGTCCATAGCTGGTTTCATCGCCACCGACAATTAATACATGTGCGTTTGGACGGCGATCCAAAATTGCAGGAAGACTCCGCATGAAACTGGGGAAGCCACGGTATGGCTCCAGGTTACGTGCGACGTAAGTGACGACTTCATCTCCATATTTCAGCGTGAAGTCCGTACCTGGGATCGTAAAGTGTGCCGCATGATTCGGTGCCACTACCTGTGTATTGATGCCTTCGTGAGCCACGCTTAGAATCGGTTGGTACCGTAAGGGATAAACCGATCTTTGCCACTGGGTGGGACATTGTCCCCAGTCAACGGCTTCCAGCGCTAGTAGATTACCGAGATTCTTGGTTCTCAATCGCGGTCGCGTATCGGGCGTGAGCTGTTCCTTCGGATCAAAACCGACATCGGCACCTTGACTGCGATAGAAAAATTCAAAATAACCCAGCAGCGGTGTGTTTGGAAAAACATCTTTCAGATACCAGATTTCACCCCAGCCATTGTGACCTAGCATCACATCTGGCACGAAGCCGGATCCCTTCAAATCCAGGGCAATTCGCGCGACCTCCTGCGCATTCAATATGCCGGCTTCTGTGCCGCCCAGATAGTGATGGATGCCTGGCGTCACAATCCTTTTCGGTTTGTAGATGATCTTCTTCACGCCTGGAATCATCGCGTCCTGGCGTTGAGTGATGAAGATGACTTCGTTGTTTGGCGAGGCGCCCAGATGCCGGGCGAGGTGGAGATATTGGCCAGGGAAATTTTGATGAACGAAGAGAATTTTCATGCGTGTCGATCACCGATTTTTTTGACTTGAAACGGCAGGTAAATATTAATCATGAGTAATTCGTCTCTATTTTGAGCTATTGCTTAGCGTCAAGAAGATATTTATTTTTCTTTGCAAAAGGCAAAGTATAATTTTTCTGCGGAAACAAATGGAATTTTTCTAGAATATTGGTAAGTTGATTTATTAATGATGATAATGCGTTGTCAAATATTAAAGTTTGTCTCAACAGATCTTGCTGAGGGGGGCAAACAATCTGCTTTGACTCATACGTTTTTGGCCAATGAGGTAATTTGGCAAAATTGAGATTTTGTGCACCAGGCCTTGTTCAAACAACTGAAGATATTGATGTTCGATGAAGCTATCAAAATAACGGAGATGTGCAGTTGTCTGAATTGTGTACAAAGGCTCCCATTAGTTTCGAGCCGGTGTATCTCTACCACTTTAAAAAATCTCCTTCGAACACGAATTAATGGCGGAGGTGAGCCAGAACCGCCGCAATGGCAGTAACCCGAAGAAGGTGCCGACGCAAGCGGCAAACTGCGTTGAGCGCGGCAGGTGAAATACAACAAGAACAACTTCGAACGGAATTACAGAGGAGAAAAAATTGAATATGAAACATCTAAACCAAGTACTAGTCCGATGGATACTCGCTGTTGCAATGTGCAGCGCGCTCATAGCGTGTGCATCGTCGTTGACATTAGGCTCTTATTCATCCTTCGGTTTTGATATGGGAAAAGATCAGCAGGATGCAGTTGTCTTGAATTATCGCTATGGAAACGATAAGTACTTTACACAAGCGCCCGAACAGATCATTAAAGAAGGCAAGGGAATGTATTTTCAGAGTATGAGTAATTTCCAATATCGTATTGATTTTCTATATGTGAAATGGCGCAGTACTACCAACGGACAAGTATATGAGGACAAAGTCGATCTACATCGCAGTTTGCCTCGCGATATGAATGACCAAACGGTCTATTTCATGATCAAGGGAGCGCAGTTGTACGTATACCTAATCGCGCCAGAAAAACGTCTTCCTGGTACACCGCCGATTGGGCCGCGCATGTACGCATCCCAGAAAATCACGACGCTTTATCCAGATCAAAGCAAACCATAATACTCAGTACTCCAGAGGAATGACATGACTACAACGGCCATCTTGAATTCGGACCATATACAAAATGGTCGCTGTCCAGGCTGGCGTGTGTCTTATCCTCAAATATTTCATAAAGAATGAAAGATAGTAATGAAACTCTCTGCTAGCAAGCCGCTCAAGTGGCTATATTGCCTAACCTTGGTGGCGATAATTTTTCCATCTGGACTGAAGGGCGCAAATGGTTGGACAGCACTGGTTACTGGTGGGGGATTGCTGCCTGGCGGGGTCATTCTATGGCTCCCTATTTTTGTTTGGCGAATTTTCGTGGTGGTGCGCAATCCAGATGCGCTTGACGCCATCGTCACCGGAAAATTTGTCAAAGCGCTTCGCCTATTCAGTATTTTTTTAATGCTGCTAGGAGCGCTGGCTTCGGTAGCAATCCTGTTTTTGAGACCAATTGCAATTGCCATTTTTAGTCAACCTGGTGACAACGGAATTGCCTTCTTTGTAACGGGAGTATTTCTGTACTTGATATCCGGTGCAGGATTTCTGGGGGTCGTGTTATTTGAAGTAATTCGTCTTTTTGGCTCAAAACAGCAGGACGCTCCCGTTTCTAGTAAGTGACAAATTTAAGATGTTCTATTTTCCTCAGAATAAGGAATGCGCTGTGTTAAAAATACTATCAAAATGCATGTTAATCCTAGGGGGCCTCATGAGTCTCAATGCATGTTCAAGCGATTTTGTCACTTGGCAGGAAGAAGTGAAATTTAATGATGGGCGAGTCATTACAGTTACCCAAAAGAAGCACGTAGATGGCGGCATGGCTCGCGAGGCGTGGCTTACGATCAATCTTCCCGAGTTAAGCCCTCAGCCGATTGTATGGCACGGACATTTGGATCCTATGGTACTTAATATTTACGAAGGAAAGTTATACGTGGTCGGGATGCCACCTACTCAACGTGAGTTTGAGCAGCTTGGCAGTCCTCGACCGCCATATCTTGGTTATATCTGGGGAGGCGGTCAATGGAAACGATTACAGTTTTCGGAAATCCCAGTAGCAATTTACGATGCCAACATGCTCTTGGAGGGACTTCCGCCTGCACACACGAAACTTGTGACACTGGCGCAGAAGGAAAAAAATGCGCTGGGGGGATATTCATGGTGGCAGAAACGCATCGATGCAAATGCTACGGGTAATTTCTATTAACCTTTTAGTTGTAGATCAGGATAGAGCATGTCAGCAATACTTGTAACTCCAGCAGATTACGCGCTTTTGTCAGCCGCAGTGTATAACGATAATCGCGGGAGCGGAAATCGCCTTAATCTCCCTGCAGGATGGACCAAATTTATCACTAGTGTATCTGATACTTCAAGCAATCCTTTCGGTAGCGGATTTTCAGCAAGCTCGTTTCGCAACGGAGATAATATTGTTATCGCTTTTGAGGGCACAGATTTCCTCACTGACCCGGGTGAGGGACAAAACAAAGGACAAACTGCGTCCGATGGCCTTGCCGACTTGGGGCTCGGATCTGGATTGGGCTCTCAGCAATTGCTTCAGGCGGTCGCATATTATGAGCAAGTTAAAGCGGCGGCTCCCAAGGGAACCGTGATTTCCTTCACGGGGCACTCGCTAGGAGCAGGCTTGGCTTCTCTCATGGGAGTGTGGTTTAACCAATCAACGACGATCTTTGCAGATGCGCCATTTGCACCGTCGGCGGTAAATCCGATTTTCATTGGGGCTGTCGCAGCAATGTTAGCGTCGGCTAACATCTCAGACCCAGATTTTATCGGTAATTCTGCTCTCAGCATTTCGCCGATATATGACGCTGCCGTGGTTGCTGCTCGTGAATCTAAAGTCACTGCTTACTACGTTCAAGGCGAGGTGTTAAATAAGTTGTTCGGCTGGGCAGGCAAAGCATTGAGCGTCTATGGGACAAACAATCCATTGTCAATTGGCGGAGGTGGGGCCGTCAGTTCGGTGACACTGCATTCGATTTTGCTGCATGCCGCCATCATGATTTCGAGGCAGTCTGGTTCAAATCAATTTTTAAAAGATACCGTCAATTTACCCACTCTCATAGCATCGCTCTTTGATCCAAGTTTATATGCCGCGTCCCTGCAAACAAGTAACCATGACTTTATGTCCTTGCTGGTGAATGGTATCCCATCAGCTGCTTCGAATAATCAATCATCTGCCGCAGTGATTCAATTTGCGGACGATCTGTCGCATATCAGCAAGGGATCAGCTGTCGCTCCTTCTCCTTTGGTAAACGCAGTCATTTCCTCCGTAATTGAGTATTATTATTACTCTCTTTCAAACGCCAAGCCAGGAGGTTCTTTCGCTGAGTTTCTTACGAGCGTCAATGGTGGCGTAAATTTTAACTTGGGTAATATTGCACTCCCTACGTCGCTTACATCTAGAGCTATACCTAATCTTGAGAGCGCTGTCGACAGCCTTCTTGGTGGCAGTAACTATTCTACTGCAGCAAACATTATCAACAGTGCCAACAACTGGTACGTTCAGACTAGTACAAACGGAATGTCGGCTGATGGGCAAAGTAGATCCGGCAACGACGTGATGATTGGGGGTGGAACAAATAATTCTTTGGTGGGAGGAAACGGCAATGATGTGTTGATTGCAGGTGCTGGCAACGATACTTTGGTGGGGGGTAAAGGCCAAAATTATTTGCAAGCAGGGTTCGCCGGTGACACGCTTTCAGCTTCTGGAACATATGACACATATGAAATTTATAATTCTGGAACTGCTACTGTCGGCAAAGACACAATCATAGACGGTAGTGGAGTAGGAACGATTTCTGTTGGCGATACGCGACTGACTGGCGCAAGCGGAAATGGTGTGAACTTTACGTGGACTGCCGGTGATGGCACAACTTACACATTTGTTCCTGGCCTAACGAATGGTGTATTGCAGCAGACCGGCACAATGACCATTACCAATGGTGCCTTGGCTTCCGGTGATCAGTTAGTCATTGAAAATTTCAACCTTGCCCAAGCAGAAAATCATCTAGGGACTGGCTTTCTTGGTATCCACTTTAACTCTCAGTTGGCGGTTGAAGCAGGTGGTACGAACGATCCATTCGTCACGGGGGACTTCGGTTCAGTCAATACCTCTGTCGCAGCGCAAGGCGACGCGCAAGGGATGACGATCTTTGTTTCGGCAGTCAGCGATCAGCCGCAAACTGTAACGCTGGCCCTGGCAGGTGCCGACGCCTCGCAATTCAAGCTCGATACTGGCACCGGCGTGCTCGATTTCAGCAACGGCAGTGTCAAGCTGACCATCCCAGCCGGTCAAGACAATATCATGGTCGGCTTGGTTTACCTCGGCGATCCATCGCAAAAACCGGCGGTGCAATTGACCTCGACACTGGTCGATGCGAACGGTGCAGCAGAGAGTTCATCGGCAAGCAATACGCTCAGCATTACCTACAATGGGACATCAAATGCCGACCCTAAGAACACAACAGCCCTGACCGGCACTGACGGCCCCTTCTGGGGTAACGACCCCACTAGTCCCCCAATCAACTCCACCTTCTTCACACTGGACGGGACCAACGACCTAGTGCAAGCCAACGGCAAGCCTATCTTGGTCGCACCGGGAAGCGGCGCCAACGCAGGGAGCGGCGACAACAATATCGCCGGAAGTAGCGCTAACGACTTCGTCACCGCAGGCAACGGCAACAATCTCATCGTCGGCAACGGCGGCCACGACCTGCTATCAGCTGGCGACGGCAACAACAAACTCTACGCCAACACCGAGGTCGATCTCGAAACCGCACTAACGCAATCTAAGAACAGCACCGCCACCGGTCAGCAAGGCAGCCTGTTGGCGGTAGGCGATGGCAACAATACCTTGGTCGGCGGTAACGGTAACGACCTGATTCTGACCGGCTCGGGTAACAACACCATCGTGCTGGGCGCCGGCACTAACTTCGTCGTCAACGGCGTCGTCAGCAACGCTCACGAAATTCCGGTCGACAACACATCCAACTGGGGTATAAATCCGACCAGCGATAGCTGGATCAAAGGTGTCAATCTCGCCAACAAGGAAACCGGTGTCACGTTTCAGGGTGAAGGTTCCGCCATGACCGCTGCTACTAGTGAAGCTACTTCGTTATATCTGGAACCGGCGGCTAGTCCCGGCACCACACCCACGATCCCGATCTCAGGCATTGGCAATGACACGATCTACGCCGGCAGCGGAAACAACTTTATGATGCTGTCCAATGGCGATAACTACGTCGATGCCAGCCGTGGCAATGACTGGATATACTCCGGCCTGGGCAACAGTACTGTGTTCGGAGGCAGCGGCACACTCACGATGCGCGGTGGTGCTGGCGACGACAATGTGGTGGCCGGTAGCGGCAATGCCCTGATAGTGGGGCAGGGCGGCAACAACAACATCATCGGTGGCAGCGGCAACGACACCATTTTCGCCGGCGCCTATGGCGATCCCTGGGCCAGCGGCGAAACCGGCAACAACTATGTCGAATCGGGTGACGGCGCCAGCGTCGTGTACGGTTCAGGCGGCAACGACACCCTGATCGGCGGTGCTGGACAGGAGACGCTACGCGGCGGCGCCGGCAACGAAAATATGCAGGCCGGCAGCGGCGCCAACCTGCTGATCGGCGGCACGGGCAAGGATACGCTGCTCGGCGGCGCCGGTAACGACACGCTGCAGGCCGGCGACGGCGACACCACGATCTACGGCGGCACCGGCGTTGACAGCATCTGGGGTGGCAAGGGCAACAACGTGCTGTATGCCGGCGACGGTGGCCAAGGCACCAACTATACCCAGGTGGTCGCTGGTAAAGGCGACACCACGATCCATGGCGGTGCTGGCGTCGACGTGCTGTTCGGCGGCGATGGCAAGGACGTGATTTATGTCGGCGACGGCGGTGGCAATGGCTATTACAGCGAGGCGCACGCTGGCAGCGGCGACACCACCATCTACGGCGGTGCCGGTGTCGACCACATCTTCGGTGGTGCGGGAACCAATGTCCTGTACGCCGGTGACGGCGGCAACGCCAGCATGTCAACCCAGGTCAGCGCAGGGGCCGGCAACACGACCATCTACGGCGGTGCTGGTATCGACAATCTGGTCGGCGGGGCGGGTGCCGACATGATCTACGCCGGCGACGGCGGAACCGCAGACAACGCCACCTCGGTCACGGGAGGCAGCGGTAACGACACACTGGTTTCCGGCGCCGGTACGGATGCCTTTTTCGGCGGGAGCGGCCCCACCACCTACCAAATCAACAATGCTAGCGGCAGCCTGAGTATTACCAATAGCGGCGCCGGCGACACCTTGCAGTTCGGTGCCGGCATCGGTATTGCGGATATCACGGCGACTCAGGGGACCTATGCTGACGGCACCACGGGCGTGATCCTGAAGCTCAACGGCGGCGGATCCGTTACTATCGCACCAGGCGGCTTGAGCACAGCGACGTTTGCCGACGGCGCCGTCGCCAGCTTGTCGCAATTGCTGTCGCCCCAATTCACACTGGGCAACACGACCTACTCGTCGGTGAATGGGACGCTCGCGAATACGACGAGTAGTTCACCCGCAACACAAAACCTTACGCTGTCCGGCACCGCCGATGTGAGTGGCACCGGCAACAACGTCAACGACGTGATCACGGCCAATGCCGGCAACGACACGTTGATTGCAGGAACTGCCAACGACACCTTGATCGGCGGCGGCGCATCGGCGCAATATGTTGTGAGCGCTGGTGCTGGCACCGTGACCACCATCAACAAAAGCAGCAGCGCGGACACCTTGAGCTTCGCGGCCGGGGTCAGCCTCGCCAATTTGAGTGCCAGCACCGCGGCTGCCGCCGACGGCAGCTTGATCGTCACGCTGCAAAATAATCAGGGTGGCTCGGTTATTATCAATGGAGGCAAAAGCAGCGGCGCAAGCGGTGGCGCCAATAGCACTTTGCTCGACCAGATCAGTTTTGCCGACGGCAGCAGCGGCTCGCTCAGCACATTGCTGGCGCAAGCGACCACCGGGATTACCGCAGCCACCTCGGCGACGAGTGTCACCTTGCCTAATGGCATACAGAACATGACGCTGACCGGCAGCGCCGACCTGACGGCCACCGGCAACGCATTGCCCGACGTGATCACCGCCAATAGCGGCAACGATACCCTGATCGCCGGCACTGCCAACGATACGCTGGTGGGCGGCAGCGGCAATGACACCTTCATCGCCGGTAGCGGCGCCACCACCATGATCGGTGGCACGGGTAACACGGTGATCGCCGGCGGTTCCGGTAGCGATGTGATGGTGGCAGGTTCCGGCAATGCCACCCTCACCGGCGGCACCGGCAATGCGACCTTTGTCTTCAACCAAGGCTTCGGCCAGACAACGATTGCCGATAGCCAGGGCCTGGACACCTTGCAATTCGGCAGCGGCATCGCGGCGAGCGATTTGGCGGTCAGCTTTAATAGCAACGACGATGTCGTGATCGCCGACGGCAGTAGTGTGCTGACCATCGCACGGGGTGCGGTGTCGAACATGACGGCGGTCAACTTTGCCGATGGCAGCAGCGCGACGCTGGACCAATTGACGGCGGCAGCGGTGCCTGTGTCTGGCGTCGGCGTCCATCCCGGTACCGGTAATACTCGAGGTGGCGGTAACGACACCATCAGCAAAATGGGTGGACACCAAATCCTGTTGGCCGGCAGCGGTAACGAATCCTTGATCGGCGGCGGTGGTTATGACCTGCTGGTCGGCGGCCCTGGCAACGATACGCTGGCGGCGCTGGACGGCAACGATTCGCTGGTTGGCGGCACTGGCTATACCGTGATGCACGGCGGCCACGGCGCCGATACGTATATGCTGACGCAAGGCGCCACCGCCGAGATCGGCAATGACAACGTCAGCGGCGCGCAAGCGATCTGGCTGCCGCATGGTATGAGCTTCGCCGATTTCACGCCGGTGCAGGTCGGAACCGACTTGTACCTGAACTCGCAAAGTGGCGATACCACGGCCATCGTCAAGAACTTCTTCAGCCCGAACGGACAGCCGGCGCAGTGGATGCTGCTGGCGGAGAATGACCAGCCGCAATCCTTGTCGAGCTGGGTGGCGGCCAGCCAGGCCAGTAGCACTTATAACGACCAAATCGACACCTTGCGGGCGGCATTCGGCAACGCGCTGGGCGCCGATCTTAAAAAGCGCGGCACTGCCGGTGAATCGCTCGGCACGCTGCCTGACCTGAGAATCGGCCAACAATTCGGCAATGCCAACAGCACGGACTACACCTTCGGCGGGGTCAAGAGCGTCGATCTGAGCGCCGATGGCAATACCACGCTGACGTCGTCCGAGTCCGAACAGAGCAGCATCAGTCAGACCAACACCACCGTCACTACGACGCTGCCGGTGTACAAGGAGGTGCAAGGCAACGCCAGCGCCGACTATACGTTCACGATCCATTTGCCGCCGGGTACCAGTGGTGTACCGCTGCCGCCGGGTGCCTCGGTCGTCGATATGCCGCCGAAAACGGACCAGAACGGTAACGTTGTATTCAACCCGGACGTGGTGATCGATGTGCCGGGCACGGCAACTTATCATCGCGTCCAGACCGGGGTGGTCACCCAGACCCAGACGATTGCCACCAATACCGCGACTGTCGGGCGCAACTTCACGATCCAGAACGTTACCGGTACCAACGACGATATCTCGATCAACGTTGCAGCGGCGACCGGCCAGGATGTGAATGGTCCTTACAGCAGCGCGTTCCGCGGCACCGTCGTCACCGGCGACGGTAACGATTATGTCAATCTCGGCACGTCCAGCAATACCGCCCCCGATTGGGCGAGCTTTGACGCAACTCCGGGTCTCTGGCTTCCACCCAATCTGAATTTGGGCCTGGGATTGGGCGCCTTCATCCAGGGCGGCAACGGCAATGACACTCTGATCGGCACCGATGCCAGCGACGTGATTTCGGCCGGCACCGGTTTTAATTTCATCGATGGCGGCAACGGCGGCGACACTTATTACGTCAACCTGCAGGGCGATGCCACCGACGTCATTAACGACACGGGATCCCCGGACCCGCTGGCGGTGATGTACGGCGGCAAATTAACGAGCGATACGCTAGTGTTGCCGCCCGGCGTGACGCTAGACAACCTGAGCTGCAGCTTGTTCACGGATCCGCAATACCCGGGAAGCCAGGTATTGCAGCTCAATTACGGCACGGCGAATGTGTTGATCGTCTATCCCGACACGATCGGCCCGAACGATACCGCGTCGAATGCCGGAGTGGAACAATTCCAGTTCGCGGATGGGAAAACGCTCACGCGCGGCGATTTGCTCAAGCTCGCTACCGTGGTGCAAAATCCGTTCACGACGACGGTAACGTCAGCCGACCCGATTCTGAATGTCGGCCAACCCGTGGCAGCATCGAGTCTGTTCACAGCGACCGATAGCAGCGGCAATGCGGTCACTTGGTACAAAATTAGCGGGATGAATGGAGGCTGGCTCAGTGGCTCTGACTTCAAGCCCGCGGTTGGCAACACCCAGTTGGTCAGTGCAGCGCAATTGCAGAACTTGCAGTTCACCAGTGCTGGGTTTCATGCCAACTTCAGCGTGAGCGCGTTCAATGGCGAGGTATGGAGCAAACCGGCAACGGTGAACTTGACCAAGATCAGCGGTAGCTGGAGCAAAGCCGATGGCTCCACCGGCAGCGACACGTTCAACGCTGACGGCACGTCAAGCAGCATTGTCAACGATGGCAAGAACGACGTTACTACGACTAACTTCGATGCCAAGGGCAACAAAATCAGCGATAGCTGGAGCAAAGCCGATGGCTCCACCGGCAGCGACACGTTCAACGCCAACGGCACGTCAAGCAGCATTGTCAACGACGGCAAGAACGACGTTACCACGACGAACTTCTATGCCAATGGCAACAAGATCAGCGATAGCTGGGGCAAAGCCGATGGCTCGACCGGCAGCGACACGTTCAACGCTGACGGCACGTCAAGAAGCATTGTCAACGACGGCAAGAACGACGTTACTACGACGAACTTCGATGCCAATGGCAACAAAATCAGCGATAGCTGGAGCAAAGTCGATGGCTCGACCGGCAGCGACACGTACAACGCCAACGGCTCCAGCTCAGGTACGACGTTGAACGCCGACGGCACGTCGAGCAACTATGCTGACGGTGTCAGGGGAAACATCTTCACGACGACCTTCGATGTTCGCGGCAAGGAGATCAGCGATAGCTGGACCACCTCCGACGGCAGTCACGGCACCGACGCGTTCGGCACCGACGGCAGCATGATCAGCGATAGCTGGACAAACTCCGACGGCAGTCATGGCACCGACGCGTTCAGCACCGACGGCAGCAGCACCGGCATAAGCTACAACTCTGACGGTAGCTATTACACCTACACTCAAGATGCTTCAGGCAACAACTATGCTGAGCTGGATTTTGCAGCTGATGGCAGTGCGACGGGATCTTATGACTGGACCCTTGATGCACAAGGTAATTCCCTCGATGTGTACTATGACGCCAATGGCATTAAGTTGAGCAGCGATTGGGGTCATGCCGACGGAAGCCATGGAGAGGATATATTCAACATCGATGGCTCCAGCGGAGGTACAAGCTATAGATCAGATGGCAGCCTTGCTACTGACTATACCAACGATGGTCAGGGCGATATCACGACCAACAATTATTCGCCTACTGGAGTCTTGACTGGTCAGACTGTGGTGGCCGACCACGCCCACAACAATGTCACGCTGGGTGACGGTACCGATAGTGTGACAGTCGGCAGCGGCGGCAGCTCAATCGTGGTTGGCAACGGTGACGATTTGGTTACGCTGGGTAGCGGCACTAATAATGTCACGCTCGGCAGCGGTATCGATCGGGTCGTCCTGGGCAATGGAACTGATACGCTTCAGCTGGGCGGTGGTGTCGACACGGTGGTGATTGGAATTCCTGCTGGCGACTTGTCCAACACCGGACAGGCGACCGTTGTGGCATCTCCGGCAGGGACAAGCGAACTGCTGTTTGCCAATGCCAATAGCGATCAGCTGTGGTTCCAGCGTTCCGGCAATGATCTCGATATTGGTGTGATCGGCACGTCGTTTCAGCTCGATGTATCTGGCTGGTATGGATCTTCTTCGAACCATGTGCAATCCATCGTCGCCGCAGATGGTAAGACGCTGACCGACGGCAACGTTGATGCGTTGGTGAGCGCGATGGCGTCATTCAATCCGCCGGCGTCTGGTGCCACCGTGTTGCCGGATACTTACCAGAGTCAACTCCAACCGGTGATTGCGGCTAACTGGCATTGATCAGGTTTTAGTACAAGAAAAAATAGCAAAATCGCCCGCGGTGATGCAGCCCCTTTACGGGGCTGCATTGTTGTGGGCATAACCCATGCAGACTCTGATGACCGAACCAAGAAATACCCAAGAAAATATCGATAGTGGGCTGGAAACTTTCCTGATGATGGCCAGCTTGCACGGGGTCGCCGCCGATGCCGCTCAACTGCACCACGAGCACGGCGGCCAAGTCTTTAGTGCTCAAACGATCTTGCTTGCTGCCAAGCAGTTAGGCCTGTCGGCGAAACTGGTGCGGCAGAGTCCAGAGCGTTTGGCCCTGGCACCTTTGCCGGCAATCGCGATTGATAATGAAGACCGCTTCTTCATTGCCGCCCGCGTAGATGCTAGCAACAAGGAATCTCCTCGCGTCCTGATCCAGCGCCCGGGCGAGCCGCCGGTCGTGCTTTCCATGGCCGACTTTATGGCAACCTGGAATGGCCAACTCATTTTCTTCACCAGCAAAGCCAGCTACGCGGGAGAAATTGCACGCTTTGATTTCAGTTGGTTTATTCCCGCCGTGGTCAAGTACCGCAAGCTCCTGACAGAGGTGCTACTCATCTCTTTCGTATTGCAACTGATTGGCCTGGCCACTCCCATGTTCTTTCAGGTGGTGATGGACAAGGTATTGGTCAATCATGCGATGAAAACCTTGAACGTGATTGCCATAGGTTTGATTTGCGCGACGATGTTTGAAGCTGTGCTCACGGCGCTGCGGACCTATGTCTTTTCTCACACCAGCAGCAAGATCGATGTCGAGTTGGGCGCACGCTTGTTTCGGCATCTGCTCCATCTCCCCATCAGTTATTTTCAGGCACGTCGCGTAGGCGACTCAGTTGCTCGCATCCGCGAACTGGAGAATATTCGCTCCTTCCTGACTGGCAACGCGATGACGCTCGTACTGGACGTGCTCTTCTCTGTTGTGTTTTTGGCGGTGATGCTGTGGTACAGCGTGTGGCTGACCCTGATCGTATTGGCCTCGATTCCGCTGTACCTGATTCTGTCGCTGGTGTTTACGCCTATCTTGCGCGCGCGTCTGAACGACAAATTCAATAAGAGCGCGGAAAATCAGTCCTTTCTGGTGGAAACGATTAGTGGTATCGACACCGTCAAAGCCATGGCGGTGGAGCCACGCTGGCAGGCCAAGTGGGAAAAACAACTGGCCGCCTATGTGGCCGCAGGCTTATCCACCAATAACATCGCGATGGTTGCCAGTGGTGGCGTGACGCTGGTGAGCAAACTGGTGACAGCTGGCATCATGTGGTTAGGTGCCACCCTGGTCGTGGATAACAAAATGACGGTCGGCGAACTGGTTGCCTTCAACATGTTGGCAGGGCAGGTTTCGTCACCGATTCTGCGCTTGGCGCAACTGTGGAATGATTTTCAGCAAGTGGGTATTTCCATGAGTCGGTTGGGCGATATCTTGAACACCCGTACCGAAGTCGTCGGACAGAAGAGTCGGATCCCAAGAATTGAAGGCGCCATCGAATTCGACCAGGTATCGTTTCGCTATCGTCCCGACACTCCTGATGTGCTGCGGACAGTGAAATTGGCGATACAGCCAGGCGAAGTCATCGGCATTGTTGGCCGATCCGGTTCCGGTAAAAGCACGCTCACCAAACTAGTACAACGCTTGTATGTGCCAGATCGCGGGCGCGTGCTGGTCGATGGCCAGGACATCGGCATCGTCGACACCACCTCGCTGCGACATCAAATCGGCGTGGTACTCCAAGAGAACAATCTTTTTAACCGCTCGATACGAGACAACATCGCGCTATCTAATCCGGCATTGCCTATCGAAGCCATCATCCAGGCCGCCAAGCTGGCCGGCGCCCATGAGTTCATCAGCGAACTCTCCGAGGGCTACGATACCCAGGTCGGCGAGCACGGCACGGGATTGTCAGGCGGCCAACGCCAACGCATTGCCATTGCCCGCGCCCTGATCACCAATCCGCGCATCTTGATCTTTGACGAGGCGACCAGCGCCCTCGACTACGAGTCGGAAAAGATCATTCAGGACAACATGCGCAGCATTTGTGTAGGACGCACCGTGCTCATCATTGCGCATCGTCTGTCAGCAGTGCGCGAAGCCCATCGCATCGTCGTCATGGAACGTGGACAAATTGCCGAGATTGGTAGCCACGATGAGTTGCTGCGCAATCCAGACGGTATCTATCACCACCTGTATCAATTGCAGCAGGGTAGCCAGGCACAGTTGGCGACGCCGATGCTGACGGCAGTCCATAACGTCAGTGAGGTAGCTGCGTGAGCGCACGTCATCGTTTGGCCGCGTGGGCGGCCTTGTGGCAACACTATCGTGCTGTCTTTGCGCATGCCTGGAAAGAGCGTAAAAATATGGGCGGCGGTTTGCTGAATGAGGACGAAGCTGAGTTCCTGCCTGCGGCGCTTTCCTTGCAAGAGAAGCCACTGTCAGCCACGGCACGTTGGACCGGGCGCATTTTGATGGCCTTGGTCGCCATTGCCATCATCTGGTCGATCCTGGGAAAGATCGACATCATTGTGACGGCCACCGGCAAGATCGTGCCGTCCAATCGTACCAAGACCATCACCTCGGTAGATGTCGCAGTGGTACGCACCTTGCATGTGCAGGAAGGGCAATTAGTCAAGGCCGGCGAGGTCTTGATGGAATTGGACGCCAGCGCCACCGACGCTGAGCATGACAAGGCACAAGGCGACGCGGCAATGGCCGCGCTAGAGGTAGCGCGTTCACAGGCCATGATTGTGGCTGTTGACCGCTTGCAAGCTCCCCATATGCCCAAGGTTGATGGCGTCAGTCCAGAGCAATGGCAAGCTGCTCAGCGCCAATTGGAGGGGCAGTGGCAGGACTTTCATGCCAAGCTGGCACGTCTGGATGGCGATATGGCGCAGTATGCGCAGGACTTGCCGTTGGCTACTCAGCGTGCCAGCGACTACAAGATTCTGGCGCACGACCATGATGTTTCCGAACACGCCTGGATGGAGAAAGAGCAAGCACGCATTGACCTGACAGGGCAACTGGCGGACGCCAGCCATCAGCGGCAGGCCTTGATCGCCCAGACCCGCAAAGAAGCGCACGACGCGTTGACCAATGGCGACAAGACAGGTGCTGCCAGCCGCCAGGACGAGCGACGGGCGGGAGAGCATAGCAAGTTGTTAAAGCTGATCACCCCGGTGGATGGCACGGTACAACAACTAACGGTGCACACCGTGGGCGCCGCTGTGCCGGCAGCCCAACCCTTGATGCTGATTGTTCCCCAGGAAAAGCAAGTCGAAGTCGAGGCATTTCTGGAGAATAAAGATGTCGGCTTTGTGCAGGAAGGCCAGAGCGCGCAAGTGAAGATCGATGCATTCGAATACACCAAGTACGGCACTATTCCGGCTCATGTCACTCATGTGTCGCGCGATGCCATCCAGGATGAAAAGAAGGGCTTGATCTACGCCGTCAAGATCACGCTGGATAAATCGAGCATCGATGTGGAAGGGCGCGATATGCCCTTGTCTGCAGGCATGTCGATCAATGCCGAAATCAAGACCGGTACACGGCGGGTGATTGAATACGTACTGTCGCCCCTGGTCCAGCATCAGCATGAGGCTTTGCATGAGCGCTAGAAACAAAAGTCTGGGCCTGCTTCTGTTGTTGTGGTGTGTCAGTTGCAGTGTGCAGGGGCAAAGCCGAACCATCACCTATAGCAACCTGCTTCAAGACCCATTGCTGACCCGCCCCCCGGAATTGGTGACTGGGGCGACCTTGCCCGGTGACGGTGCTCCGGTACAGTGCGCCGGCCAGGAGTTAAGAGACCGGCCGTTGGCGCTGGCGGAGGCTGTCGACATTGCCTTGTGCGCCAATCCGCAAGTGCAAAGCACTTGGGCCGCGATTAAGGTACAGGCTGCCGCGTTGGGTGAAGCCAGGGCAACCTACTGGCCGACGGTCGCGGCCGGTTTGAGTCGCGTCAACGACCGTACGACCTTTCCTGGTTCCAAGCTGCAGCCTACTGCCGTCCGCGACAATTCAAAAAACATTGGCGTGAGCTGGCGTTTGTTTGATTTTGGTGGACGGGCGGCCAATAACAGGTCAGCGACGGATCTGCTTAACGCAGCCCTCGCCAGTCACGACGCGACCCTGCAAAAAACCTTGGAAACCTTGATCGGCGCCTACTTTGATGCGCAAACCACCTTGGCGGCATGGCAGGCAAAGCTGACGAGCGAAGAACTCGCGCGCAGCACGGTGGAGACCGCACAGCGCAAGGAAAGCCGTGGCGCCGGTGCGCAGTCCGACACGCTGCAAGCCACAACCGCCTTTGCCAGGGCTTCTTTAGACAGAAGCCGGGCACAAGGTGATTATAGGAAAGCGATGTCGATGTTGATTTATGTGTTGGGAATACCCGCCGAGACACAGCTGCAACTGGCGCCCGATTTGGCCGATGACAGTCACGACATGGGCAAGGATCTCGATACCTGGCTGGCGCAAGCCAAAGACCAGCATCCGGCAATTGTGGCTGGCAGGGCGCAGGTAGAGGCGGCTAGGGAAAAAGTGAAAGTCATCAGATCGGAGGGTCTGCCATCGATTGATGCAACTGGAAATATGTATAAAAACGGTAGGCCAAATCAGGGCTTGCCATCGGTGAACACCACAGAAAAAGTGGCAGCGTTGACCTTGAATATTCCGATCTTCGACGGTTTTGCGAACAAATATAAAGTGAGCGGCGCACAGGCGCAAGTCGAGCAGCAGCAAGCCAATCTGCTAGACACCACACATCAGGTGCAGATGGACGTGGTCAAAGCGCATGCCGATGCGCAGTCGGCCCTGGGCAACCTGGAGTCGTCTCAGCTCCTGCTTCAATCTGCGCAAAACGCACTAGCCTCCGTGCAGCGCAAGTTTGACCGAGGGGCTTCGGATATTCTGGAGATACTCAGTACACAGGCGGCGCTGGCTGATGCGCATCAGCAGCGCATACGCTGTCTGGCCGAGTGGCGTTCGGCCCGGTTGCGTCTGTTGGCCGCAAGTGGAGGGTTGGGACATAGAGATATAAGCGTGTCTCAATGAGAGTCCCCGCGACAATCCACCGGCGGATTCGGGCTGACAGCAGGCATTGGGGAAAGGCAGCTTAAGACCCTAGGCGGGGAATGGAAGAGATAGATTCTTTCGTATTCAAGAGTTTCTCTTCCAGATTTCTACGAACGTCTGGCCATTCATCATCAATGATGCTGAAACGCACAGAGTTTCTTTTGCGGCCATCCGGCATGATTCTTTCATGCCGGACGATACCTTCCTGTTTTGCCCCAAGCCGCAATATGGCGCGTCGGGATTTTTCATTGATTTCGTCTGTCGTGAATTGCACCCGTACACATGCGAGTACCTCAAACGCGTAGCACAGCATAAGGAATTTGGCCTCGGTATTGACATAAGTGCCTTGCCAAGAAGCCGCTAACCAAGTGCTGCCAATTTCAAGTTTCCTGTTTTGACGGTCGATTTTCCAGAACCGGGTGGAGCCTATCACTTGATTGGTTTCCCTGATCTCTGTGACAAAAGGCATGACGGTTCCAGCAGCCTGCCCCTCTAACGCTACGCGGATGTAGTGCTGAACTGTTGCGGCGGAAGGTACTACCGTGAAAGGCAAATTCCAAAGTTCACCGTCGGCGGCAGCCTCAACCAGGGCGTCAGCATCCGACGCGAGAAGCGGACGCAGTCTGATTCTTTGACCTAAGAGTGCTTCCATATGTGTAATAGGGCTCTAATTATTTCGAATCATTTCTAACTATTCATTAATAGTCATTAAGCTTGCCGGCAAGGGCACTACGTTGGCAGGCAGCGGCAATCCCCCCATTTTTAGGATGCGGCCACGAGTATTTTTTGATCTGCTACTGGTTCAGACCGGCCTCAGCGGACCAAAAACGTGATCAAGCGACTGCCATAAGGGAAATATTCGACTGCCAGCTTCTGGCCGCGATGCATCGGCCGTTCATCAGCTTATAACTTTTCGCCGGGTGTTTTTTCCCCGGAAATAAATGTTACTTTGGCGATTTTTCCATCGTGAACTTCATAAATTGCGATCGCCTCCATGACACCCGGTCCTTCGGGCAGTGTGACGCGAATGCGCTCATGGTCGATGACGGTGTTTCCCATGACAATGCGCTTTACGATGATGCAATGCAAAATCGTATCGCTGAACCGTGCCGTATAGCGCTTGCGCATTTCCTCCTTTCCCTTCGCCGATGGTGTGTTCGGAAATCCAAACAGCTCAGCCTCGTCCGCAAACACGGCAAGGTACGCATCCATGTCGCGCGCATTGTAGGCATCGAGCTGTTTCTGGACGACTTCCTCGGCAGAACTCGTCTCGACAGCTGACGCGGACTCAGGCATCGCTAAAGCGCGAAAAATCAATGGGGCGTAGATGACTGATTTGAATATGTTCTTCAAGCAAGACTCCTTCTCGGGGTAAGTTGACCATCTACCGGTTGAATCCACAGGCGATTGTTGCCTGTGGATTCAACCTTAAGCAGCCTATCAGGCGAGCCTGCCAAATCTGGAAAGGCTCACTCACCAGAGATAGCACCAGCAGGCATCAACGAATGCAGCGTTTGGCTACTGCTGCTCTTAAAGCAACAAAGCACCCGCCAAGCCACTAATCACCCCAATCAGCATGGTCAGCAAGGCTACCGCCACCAACACCTTGGCGTCGAAATCCTTGCGCAGCATCAGCAGCGACGGCAGGCTGATGCTCGGCAAAGTCATCAATAACGCCACTGCTGGCGCCATGCCCAGGCCTAGCGCCAACATGGTCTGCACGATGGGGATTTCGGCCGCGGTCGGGATCACGAACAGGGTGCCGGCGATGGCCAGCGGTACCAGCCAAAGCAAGCTGTTGCCCATGGCGCCGTCGACATGGGGAAACAGCCAGACCCGTGCCGCTCCCAGCGCCAATACCGCCAGCACATACACCGGAATAGTGCTCCAGAACAGTTGCCACAAGCTGCGCGTCCAGCGTCCCAGGAAATTTTGCGGATCGGGCGAGCTGGCTTCTGCGACCGCTTCTTGCGCTGGCTCAGGGATTTCTTCAGGACCGGAAATGCGTTGCGCAATCAGCGACACGCCCAGCACCAGCACCAGGCCCGCTACCAGGCGCAGGGCGGTAAAGCCCCAGCCCAGCACGAAACCCATGAACACCAGGGTTGCCGGGTTAAGCACCGGATTGGCGATCCAGAAGGCTAGCGCCGCGCCTACCGAAACCTGCTGGCGGCGCATGCCGGCCACCAGCGGCGCCGCGCAACAGGAGCACATCATGCCAGGCAGGGCGAACAAGCCGCCGCGCAATATCGAGCCAAAGCCGGCGCGGCCGAACAGGCGCAGCAGCCAGTCGCGCGGGATCAGCACCTGCAGCAGCGAACCCAGGATCACCGCCAGTAGCGCGGCTTTCCAGATTGCCAGGAAATACACTTTGGCGTAGCTCAGCGCTGCAGTAATGGGGGCGTCATGGTTATCGTCGAGGATGGAAGCGCCGATACTGTGCTTGTCCGCAGCCAGGAAGGATTTGAGGTAGTAGGGTGACCATTTGACGTAATAGAGGCCAGCCACGGCTACCAGTACGAACAGCGCCGGCTTCCACCAGAACGACCAGCCTTGCGCGCGGGATGGGGGGGATAGACTGTACATGGAGAATTGACCCTGTTGAAAATAACAGCGCATGATAACCCAGCATAAGCGCTCAGCATAACCCGGCCCGGCACAGCCCGCGTTTTCTATCTTTCTGGCTGATCGGCGGGGTGATCCGGGACTTGATCGCGCGCCACGGCGAAACAGATAAGAGCAACGCCGATTGAAAAGATAGCCAGCACATACGCCAGCCGTTTGCCATGCCACAGGCTGCCCAGCCATCGATTGAAATCGGCGATCAATATCAGCGAGGTGCCGCCATACAGTTCTGCATCGCGCCGATAGGCCTTCGAAGCGCCAGGTGCGACTTCATAGGCATTGCCATCCACCACCTGGTAATTGCTGGCGGCGCTCATCTGTTCCGCAGCCGCACGATAGATCAAGCCGGCCGACAACAGCCCGACCAGCAGGACCGCCGCGCCTATCAGATAAAGGGATAGTTGGAGATTCGAAAGCTTGCCGTGCATACTGTATCCATTCATGTCGCCTTAGTACTTGAGCCTATACCCGGTCTTGAAGATCCAGGCCACAATCGCCAGGAACACGGCCAGAAACGCAACGGTCATGGTCAGGCTGATGCTGATGCTGACATCGGCAGTGCCGTAGAAGCTCCAGCGGAAACCGCTGATCAGGTACACCACCGGATTGAACAAGCTTATTGTGTGCCAGACCGGCGGCAGCATCTTGATGGAGTAGAAACTGCCGCCGAGAAATGTCAGCGGCGTGATGATCAGCAGCGGCACCAGCTGCAGTTTTTCGAAATTGTCCGCCCAGATGCCGATGATGAAGCCGAACAGGCTGAAAGTCACCGCCGTCAGCACCAGGAACAGCACCATCCAGAACGGATGCTCGACATGCAGCGGCACGAATAGTCCGGCTGTGGCCAGAATGATCAGGCCGAGCAGCATCGATTTGCTGGCGGCGGCGCCGACATAACTCAGCACGATTTCCCGATACGACACTGGCGCCGACAGCAGTTCATAGATAGTGCCGGTGAACTTCGGGAAGTAGATGCCGAACGAGGCATTCGAGATGCTTTGCGTGAGCAGCGACAGCATGACCAGCCCCGGCACGATAAATGCGCCGTAGCTGACGCCGTCGACCTGGGCAATGCGCGAGCCGATGGCCGCGCCGAAAACGACGAAATACAGCGAGGTCGAGATCACCGGGGCGACGATGCTCTGCAGCAGGGTGCGCCCGGTGCGCGCCATTTCAAACATGTAGATTGCGCGGATTGCATGGAAATTCATTGCTCGTCCTTGATCAGGTTGACGAAAATATTCTCAAGCGAACTCTGGGTGGTTTGAATATCCTTGAACTGGATACCTTCTTCGCTGAGGGCGTTGAGCAGCGAAATGATGGTCACCCGTTCGCCGTTATTTTCGTAGGTATAGACCAGATGGCTGCCGTCGCTGGACAGCTCCAGCTGGTAGGCGGCAAGCGCAGGCGGAATCTGCTCCAGCGGTTGCTCTAGCTGCAAGGTCAGCAGTTTTTTGCCAAGCTTGCGCATCAGTTCTTTCTTGTCCTCGATCAGGATGATCTCGCCCTTGTTGATCACGCCGATCCTGTCGGCCATATCCTCGGCTTCATCGATGTAGTGGGTGGTGAGGATGATGGTCACGCCGCTCTCTCTCAGGGAGCGCACCAGCTGCCACATGTCGTGCCGCAGGTTGACGTCGACGCCGGCGGTCGGTTCGTCGAGGAACAAAATCTGCGGTTCGTGCGACAGGGCCTTGGCAATCAGCACCCGCCGCTTCATGCCGCCGGACAGGGTCATGATCTTGTTGTCCTTCTTGTCCCAAAGGGATAAATCCTTGAGCACCTTTTCGATGTAAGCGGGATTAGCCGGCTTGCCAAACAGGCCACGGCTGAAGGAGACGGTAGCCCATACCGTTTCAAAGGCGTCGGTAGTCAGCTCTTGCGGCACCAGGCCGATCAGCGAACGGGCCGCGCGGAAGCCGCTGACGATGTCGTGGCCGTCCACCCGCACCGTTCCGGTTGAGATATTGAGGATGCCGCAAATGCAACTGATCAGGGTGGTTTTTCCAGCGCCGTTAGGGCCTAGCAACGCCAGGATTTCGCCGCGGCGAATCTCCAGGTTGACGTTCTTGAGAGCCTGATAGCCAGAGGCGTAGGTCTTCGAAATATTTGTGACGGAAATGATGTTTTGCATGAGCCTATCGATCGTGGTAAATGCAGGATTAGCCATGCATTCTAATCCTGATTGCAAATTATTTTTGGCAGCGGCCAGGGTTCTCCGGAGCGTCCTGATTTTCCCGATTTTCACTATCCTCAAAGGCATCGATCAATTTGATCATGCTTTCCATGCGCGACTGTTCCTGCGGCGTCGTTGCGCGATTCCACAGGAGATCGAATTCAGCCACGATCATGTGGTACTCAGCTTCGCCAATAGATGTTTCCTTGGTTTCTTTCTCAAACATATACATATCCCCTCAAGGTGGGAAAACACAAACAGATTGCCACTCAGGCGGGCACCGCGCTCTCCACCGTTCTGGTACGCAAGAGCAGAGCGCCAAGCGCAGCGCCCAAAGCGGCGAAACATGCGCCCACCAGGAAGGCTGTCTGATAGCCGCTGTTGAGTGCGGCTAGCGGTGGATTCCCAGCCGCCAGCAGATTTTCGGTGTGCAAGGCGGCCAGGCTGGCCAGCACCGCCAGGCCAAGCGCACCGCCCATCATGAAAGAGGTGTTGACCACTCCCGAAGCCAGCCCGGATTCGGCTGGCGCGACATCACTCATCGCGGCCAGCAACACCGGATTGAAAGCAACTCCCGCACCGAGGCCGAGCAGGATCATGCCGGGCAATACATCGGCAACGAAATGGCCGTCGAGCGGGGCGCGCGCAAACAGCAGCAGGCCGCAGGCCGCCAGCAACAAACCCGCCGCCAGCGGCCGCCGGATGCCGAAACGCATCACCAGTTTCGCCGAAATTCCCACGGAAAAGACGGCCATGATCAGATTGGCCGGCAGGAAAGCTAGCCCGACTTGCAGCGGTTTGTAACCCAGCACCAGCTGCAGATAAAGTGCCGACAGGAAGAACCAGGCAAACATCGCCGCCGCCCACAGCACGCCGACCACATTGGCGACCGCGACATTGCGTAACTGGAACAGCCTCAGCGGCATCAGCGGCGCCCGCACCCGTGTCTCGATCACCAGGAACGTCAGCAGCAAGGCCGCCGCAATGGCGAGCTGGCTCAGCGTGCGAGGCGAAGCCCAGCCAGCCTGATTGCCATTCACGATGGCATACACGGCAAGCATCAGCGCGGCGGTGACAGTGACGGCGCCGGCTACATCCAGATGCCGCGACTGCGCCTGGTTGTGGATTGCCGGCAGCAAGCGCAACGAGAGCGCGATCACGGCGATGCCGATCGGCAGATTCACCAGGAAAATCCAGTGCCAGCTCAGGCTGTCGGTCAGCAGGCCGCCCAGCATCGCCCCGAGGCTGCCGCCGCCGGCACAGACAAAACCGTAGATTCCCATCGCCTTGGCGCGCTCGGCCGCTTCGCTGAACAGATCCATGATCAGCGATAGCGCTACCGCAGTCACCACCGCGCCGGCCAGCCCTTGTACAGCGGGTGCCGCCAACAGGAAACCTTGCGTGGTGGACAAGCCGCAGGCCAGAGAGGCCAGTGTAAATAGCCCGATGCCGAGCAGGAACAGCCGCCGGTGCCCGTACAAATCGCCGAGCCGGCCACCGAGCAGCAGGAAACCGCCGAAGGTCAGCATATAGGCGTTCACCACCCAGGCCAGAGAGGTGTCGGAGAAACGCAGATCGGTCTTGATCGACGGCAGCGCCACGTTCACGATGGTGGTGTCGAGCACGATCATCAGCACGCCGAGGCAGAGCACGATCAGCGCCAGCCCGCGCCGGTCGCGATGTTCGGTTGCGCTGGAGATAGAGTTTTTAGTCATATCGCATTTTTTTCCAAAGATGAGTGGCTTTGCAACTCTGCAAGGAGACAAAAAGAGGCTGTCGAGCTGCGTAATGCAGCGAGCCTCGAAACCTAGTCGAACCGGAATAGCCGAAATCGACATGCGGGCAATGATTGCGATGTCGGATTGCCGTTTGAATAATGTCGCTCTGTTCAAACTCGCGGGGATTACTGTCGATACATTCGGTCGTCGCTAATGTTACGCTCGCCTGTGTTTTTCGGCTTGCGTAGCTTATTTGTAATTCATAGAAAGAGTGTCATATGTCTTGGTTAAATGAGTTTGCATTGCGATGCCGTCAGTGCATCGATGATGGCGGGGGAGCGGTTGAGATCCGTACTCTGGTCAAACAAGTCCTGGCGGCACACGCCGCTGATTTTGTCCAAACGGAAATCGATCGTATCGTCTATCGTTCCGCAGATCTTTTTATTGTCAGCCTGGCCCAGCCGCCCTACGGCAACACCCCGATTCACGATCACGGTTTTTGGGCTGTCATAGGAATTGCCGACGGCTGCGAGGAAAACGCATTCTTTGAGCGCAGCGAAAAGGGTTTGATTGATAAGGTGAAACGGGTTCAAGTGAACGCTGGTGAAGCGATCATCCTGGCGCCGGATGCGATCCATAAGATTCGCAATCCACTGGGGACGAAGTCGCTGGGGCTGCATGTATATGGCGGCGATCTTACTGCGGCCAGGCGCCATATGTGGAATCCGCATACGGGACAGGAATTGCCGCTGGAACAGTCGCAATTCGAGGCCTGGTGCGAACAGCTGACCGCTGCTGCAGCTAGTCCGGAAAGGCAATCCTGCAATTGGTAATGATTGCGGGCGTGCCTTTCCGGATGGCACATTTCTGAATTCTGAATCGACCCCGCTAGCTCAGGAACTTGGCTTACGTAACTGAGACCAAAGCCGTTCGGCCACCGGCCCGTGGACGACATCGCGCCGGCGTGCCGCGTAGTGCTGCAGCGTGGCGCCTCGCAAATGCCGCCCTTCAAGCGAGAGCAAGCGCTTTGCCTTCAGGTCGGCGTGCACCAGGTGGATGGGCAGATGACCCCAGGCCAGACCTTGCACGATGAGCTCGCGTTTCATCAACTGGTCGGCGACGCTGCATGTGCGTGCACCTTCAATCAGGTAATAGTTGGCCTGCGAGGGACGCTGGCTCGAATCTTTGATCACGCACTGCAGGTAGGGGCGCATGTCGTCGGGCGTGAGCGCATCGCTGATCTGGCCAGCAAAAAATCCCGGAGCGGCAACCGGCACCAACTTTACCTCGAACAGTGCGATTGCTTCGATTTGCGGGTCTGGCTTGTCGAGGTGGTGAAAGATCAGGTCGCAATCACCGTCAGCCAGGCGTTCCCAGGGGCCGCTGATGGCCTCGACCATGAGATTCAGGCGGGTACCTGTATTTAGCCCGTTATTTTCCCCAAAAAATCGTCGCAGCATGCCCAGCGTTTCCGGCAGCGGGCATAGATCGCCGACAACCACGCGTAATTCGGGTTCTTCGCCGGCTGCCAGTTGCGCAGCTTCGCGCCTCAATTCGTCGAATTGCCGCAGAAACAAGACCACGCGCGCGTGAAACGCCGCACCTTCAGCGGTCAGCGCGACCCGGTAGCCGCCGCGATCGAGCAGGACAATGCCGAGTTGCTCTTCCAGCGACTTGAGCGCGGCATGCACGGTTGGGTGGGTACGATTGAGATGGCTTGCCGCGGCCGAGAAACTGCCATGCGCAACCAGCGCTGCGAAGCATTGTAGTTGTAATAACGTTGGTTCTGACATTGTCGTCAAATCCTTCTATCTTTGTAAAAACAAAGTAATTTTTTTAGACATTGATCGATCTTAACATGGTGTTTCAACCTACTTTGGAGATCGAAATGAGGGCAATCACACGTAAGCAGTTTGGCGGGCCGGAGGTGCTGGAAGTGCGCGACGTTGCGGCGCCGACCATGCAGCCGGGCAGCGTCATGATCGAAGTGCGGGCATTTGGCCTGAACCGGGCCGAGTTGTACATGCGGCGCGGCGAGTGGGCAGAGGTGGCAGCGATCAGCGGTATCGAATGTGTCGGCCGCGTCGTAGCCGACGCCACCAATCGGCTGCGGCAGGGACAAACTGTCATGGCGTTAATGGGCGGAATGGGCCGAACTATTGATGGCAGCTACGCCGACTATACGGTGGTTCCGGCAGGCAATGTCATTCCGATTGACAGCAGCCTGCCGTGGGATCTGCTGGCGGCTTTGCCCGAAACCTATGCAACTGCATGGACCTGTTTGCAGCGCAATCTTGCGCTCAAGGCCGGGCAGCGGCTCGTAGTGCGGGGCGGCAGCTCCAGCCTGGGACAGGCCGCCATCGACATGGCGGTACAACTGGGGGCCGAGGTGATCGCCACCACGCGCAGCGCCGAGCGCGAACCGCTATTGCGCAAGCTAGGTGCGCACCATGTGGTGACAGCAGACGGCGAGTTGACTGCGGCATTGGCGCCCATTGGCGGCAAAGTCGATGCAGTACTGGATTTACTGGGCAACAGCAGCATTCTCGATTCATTGCGCGCCACGCGGCGCGGCGGCCGAGTATGCCTGGCGGGCTTCCTCGGCGGTCTCGCTCCCTTGGTCGATTTCAATCCGCTCAGCCAGATGCCAAGCGGGGTCCATCTGAGCTTTTTCGGTAGCTTCAATTTTGGTTCCGGCGACTTCCCCTTGTCGGACGTGCCGATGCAGCAGATCGTCAACCTGATCGCAGACGGACAGCTTCGGGGGCGGCCAGCGCGCAGCTTCGCGTTTTCCGAGGTGTCCCTTGCGCACCAGTTAATGGAACGCAACGAGGCGCTGGGCAAGTTCGTTGTACTCTGCTAGAACTATCAAAGCGCCACCATCAATCCGTCAATATCTGCAATCGCCCATATCCATCTATACTGCAAGCTTGAGTCACACCACTGCTGATGGTCTATGGGCGATTGCAAGCGCCGCACACCGCAAGCGACAGGAAACAATGCATACAACACGACGCAAACTGATGAAATCTCTATTGGCCTTGAGCACGATGGCTGTCGCCGCCACAGCCTGGGCTGGTTACAACATCTGGTCCAATGAATATACGTTTTCGCAAAAGCAACTGCAGAGCGCGATCGAAAGCAAGTTCCCGCAGCAGCTGCGGTATGCGGAAGTGTTCAACGTTAATCTGAAAAATCCTCGCCTGACCCTGAATCCGGCGCAAAACCGTGTGCTGACGCAGGTGAACGTCAGTGTGCTTAGCCCGCTGTTGCTGGCGGCGCCATTGAATGGCGCGATTACGCTGAGCAGCGGTTTGAGATATGACAAGGCGAGCCGCGCCATCCTGCTTGACAAGCCGACCGTCGACAGCATCGATTTCAGCGCCGTGCCGGCGCAATACAAGCAGCAGCTGAGCCAGATAGGCACGATCGTGGCGGAGCAGGTATTGAAGGATTATCCGATTCACACCTTTACCAGCGACGAGCTGCGTTTGAGCGGGAAAACCTTCGAGCCCGGCGCCATCACCGTGCAGCCTGACGGTATTGCGGTAGAAATCAACGAGTCCTGATAACAGGCTCTAAGCCCGGCGCTTGATAAATGTCGACTTGGTATAAGCCAGGCTAAAGCCGGCGCGTTCGGTGTTGCGGGCGCTGCTGTTGGCCGGCCGCGCGGTGACGCTGGCGAGTGTGCAACCGGCATCCTGGGCCGCCGTCAGTCTGGCGTGCAGCAGCGCAAGTTGAGCCCCGCGTCCTCTATACGCCGGCAGTGTGCTGGCGATATACAAATGCGCCAGCAATCCTAAAGGTGTCTCGATCAGGCTCATGCCGGCAGTGGCGGCTACCTTGCCGTCTACGGTTGCGGCAAAAAGCAAGGTGTCGCTTCGTTGCAGCGCTATCTGCGCGAGCGTTTCCAGCAAGATGAGCGGGCGGTTTACCGCCTGTAAGGAAAATCCGGTAACCGAGTTGCTGATAAATGTGCGTGCGACTAGAGCTCTATCGGCGATTATCTCGATCCCATTGCCGCCATGTGCGGCGGCGTAGGTGTCGGCCGGCGTCAAATGCCGCACGTAGGTGTTGCTGAAAGCGTTGACGACATATCCGCGCTCGGCCAACACCGTTAGCGTACTGCTGTCGGCATGCGGGCAGATATCGCATTGCGTCTCCAAGCCCTGGGCGTCATAGATTGCTTCCAGTTGCGCCAGTTGGTTGGAGTTCACCGGCGCTCCCATGCCGAGCCCTGTGACGTGATTGAGTTTGCGTCCGAAACCGGGATTTGTGAGCGCTGCGACGCCGCCGCAAATGGCGATGGAGCGACATTCTTCGCGTCCGCTCAACTGCCTGTACGCGGCAACTTGCCGGCTCAAATGCGTTGCTTCGGCGGCTTCAAGCGTATGGGCGAGTTCGGGTCCGGTCAAAATCATGGCAAGTCGGTGCAAGGTTTCGGGAGGAGGCTGCCGTCTGTTTGGGCGCTCAAATCAAGCCGGGATGATTGTATCCGAGTAGATCATTTGCCGCGACTCCCCCATCAAAAACGCCCGGTTCGGCTCGATCACTTGCCGCAGGTAACTCCAGAGTGCCGCAACCCGCGCCACATTACGGGTTTCGGTGGCGGCCACCAGCCAGAACGCGCGCTGGATGTCGACCTGGCCATCCAGCACCGGCACCAGATCCTCGCTTTGCTGCGCCAGGAAACAAGGCAGAATTGCCAGCCCCTGGCCGCTGCGCGCCGCCGTGTACTGGGCGATCACGCTGGTGCTGCGAAAGGCGCGGAATGCGGCCGGCGCGACATTGTCCTTGTAGCGCAACTCTTCGCTGAACACCAGGTCGTCGACATAGCCGATGAAAGCATGGCTGCTCAAGTCTTGCACCGTATTGATCGGCGCGTGATTCGCCAGGTAAGACGGAGTGGCGTACAGCTTGAGCAAATAATCGGTCAACTTGGTGACAACGTAATTGCCGCTTTGCGGGCGTTCGATGGTGACGCCGATATCGGCTTCGCGCTTGGACAGGTTGACGAAGCGCGGCACCGGCAGCAGGTCGACCGTGATGTGCGGATGCCGTGCACAGAAATGCGCCAGGTGCGGCGCCAGTACAAAAGTGCCGAAACCTTCGGTGGCGCCGAGCCGGACTTGTCCTGACAGCAGGCGGTTGTGGCCGCTCAATTCCTCGGCGGCGGCATACACCGTGCTTTCGACCCGCTCCGCATATTCGATCAGCCGATGACCTTCTGCGGTCAGGGTGTAACCCTGGTTGTTGCGCTCGAACAGCTGGCTGCCGACCTGTTCCTCAAAGCGGCGCATGCGGCGTGAAACGGTCGAGTGGTCGATGCCGAGTTTTTTTGCCGCTTCAACCAGGCCCTGACTGCGCGTCAGCTCCAGAAACACCCGCAGATTATCCCAATCCAGCATCGCGTTCGTTGATTTCATGGTGTCTCCTTGCTGTGCATAAATGCAAAGTCATTGTGGATTATTGTCTATTGTTTCAATAATAATGCACATGCAGAATGTCCCTGTAGAAAAATTTTTATAAAAACGGTTCTCGGCCCGCAGCGGCTGCAAGAACTGAAAAACAGGAGACAACGATGTTGACAAAGCACCACCAGTTGCTTGCACGTAGTTCTGCCGTGATCTTCTCTTGCATGGGTTTGCTGGCGGGTTTGCTATCCGTTAGCCAGGCCTTGGCCCAGGACAGCGATGTCTACAAGGTCGGCATCCTGACCGATATGTCGGGGCCGTATTCGGCGATGGGTGGACCGGGCTCGGTGGTGGCGGCCAAGATGGCAATCGAAGATTGTATGAAGGCCGAATGCAGGGGCATGAAAATCGAATTGCTGACCGCCGATCACCAGAACAAGGCCGACATCGGCGCCTCCAAGGCGCGTGAATGGATAGACCGCGACAAGGTCGACGCCATCGCCGACCTGACCAATTCCTCGGTGGCGCTGGCGGTGCAGCGTTTGATCCGCGACAAGGGCGGCGTCGCCATGTACAGCGGCCCGGCAACCACCGTGCTGACCAACGCGGAATGCGCGAGCAACGGTTTCCACTGGATGTTCGATACCTATTCACAAGCCGCCGGAGCGGCCGCCGCATTGACCAGGATGGGGCAGAAATCCTGGTACTTCGTCACCGTCGATTACGCCTTCGGCCAGTCGCTGGAAAAAGATGCCGGCGATGTCGTCAAGCGCCTCGGCGGCACTGTGGTGGGATCGATCCGCCATCCACTGAACGCCAGCGATCTGTCTTCGTTCCTGTTGCAGGCGCAGAGTTCGAAGGCGCAGGTGATCGGCTTGGCCAACGGCGGCCAGGACACCGTGAATGCGATCAAGCAGGCGCGCTCCTTCGGCATCGGCAGCAAGAATCAGCGCCTGGCGGCCTTACTGGTGTTCTTATCGGATGTACATGCGCTGGGCTTGAACGATGCGCAAGGGCTGGTCTATACCGACGGCTTCTACTGGGATTTCGATAACGATACGCGGGCTTTTTCCAAGCGTTTCGAAACGCTTTATAAGGGCAACAAGCCGACCATGGTGCACGCCGGTGTCTATTCCAGCGTGTATCACTATCTGAAAGCGGCGGCCGCTACCAAGTCACACGATTGGAAAATCGTGACGCAAAAAATGCGTGATATCCCGATCCAGGACGCCGTCATGCGCAATGCTTCGATTCGTCCGGACGGCCGGGTGATCCATGACATGTATCTGTATCAAGTTAAAACGCCGACCGAATCGAAAGGCCCTTGGGATTATCTGAAACTGCAGTCGACGATTCCGGCGCAGCAGGCTTTCAAGCCGATGGACGCTTCCTGTTCATTGGCAAAGTAACGCATACAGCCGGTTGTTCTGCGCCGCGGCGGGAACACCATTTATTTTTTATTGTTCGAGGAAATCATCATGTCCGCTACCACCAACATCCCTAATGTTCCCCTGTACATCGGCGGCAAAACCGTCCAATCCACCAGCACCGAATGGCGCGACATCCACAATCCGGCAACCCAGGAAGTGGTGGCGCGGGTGCCGTTCGCCACCAAGGCCGAAGTCGATCACGCGGTAGCCAACGCCAAGCAGGCGTTTGCTGGCTGGCGCAACACTTCGCTGGCGCAGCGCATGCGCATCATGCTCAAGTTCCAGCAGCTGCTGCGTGAAAATATCGCGCCGCTGGCCGAACTGATTACACGCGAGCACGGCAAGACCTTGCCCGACGCCGAGGGCGAAGTGATGCGCGGGCTGGAAGTGGTCGAGCATGCCTGTTCCATCACTTCGCTGCAATTGGGTGAGCTGGCTGAAAATGCTGCTACCGGGGTCGATGTCTACACCATCAATCAACCGCTGGGCGTCGGCGCCGGTATTACCGCATTCAATTTTCCGGTGATGCTGCCTTGTTTCATGTTCCCGGTGGCGGTAGCTTGCGGCAATACCTTTATCCTGAAGCCGTCCGAGCAGGATCCGTCATCCTCGTTGTTCCTGGTGGAACTGGCGCAGCAGGCCGGTTTGCCGCCGGGCGTGTTGAACGTGGTGCATGGCGGCCCGGAGGTGGCCAACATGTTGTGCGATCACCCTGACATCAAGGCGATTTCCTTCATCGGCTCGACCCACGTCGGCACCCATATCTATCGCCGCGCCAGCGAAGCCGGCAAGCGGGCGCAATGCATGATGGGAGCGAAAAACCATTGCATCGTGCTGCCAGACGCCAACAAGGATCAAGCCATCAACAATCTGCTGGGCGCGGCTTTCGGCGCCGCCGGCCAGCGTTGCATGGCGAATTCGATGGTGCTGCTGGTGGGCAAGGCGCGCTCCTGGCTGCCGGAAATTGTTGAACGTTCACGCGGCTTGAAAATCGGCCCCGGCAGCGATCGCAAGGCCGACCTTGGACCGATGGTGTCGAAAGCCGCCAAGGCGCGCACCGAACGGCTGATCGGAACTGGTGTGGAGCAGGGCGCGCAATTGCTGCTGGATGGCCGCAACTGCGAGGTGGCTGGTTACCCGGACGGCAATTTCGTCGGGCCGACGATTTTTTCCGGCGTCACCGCCGAGATGGATATCTATACGCAAGAGATTTTCGGCCCCGCCATGTGTGTGGTCGAGCTGGAGACGCTGGATGAGGCGATTGCCTTCATCAACGCCAATCCGAACGGCAACGGCACCTCGATCTTTACCTCCTCCGGCTGGGCTGCGCGCAAGTTCCAGAACGAGATCGACGTCGGCCAGGTCGGCATCAATGTGCCGATCCCTGTGCCGGTGGCTTATTTCAGCTTTACCGGTTCGCGTGCTTCCAAGCTGGGCGATCTCGGCCCTAACGGCAAGCAGGCGGTGCAGTTCTGGACCCAGACCAAGACCGTGACTGCGCGCTGGTTTGCGCCGGATGCGGATGGCGGCGAAATCAACACCACGATTTCGATGAAGTGACGCCGGTTTGCCGATAAATAAGAGGAAAACAAGAGGAGATTTTCATGAGCAGCGAAATCGTTTTTATCGGCCTCGGCCACATGGGTTTGCCGATGGCGCTGAACCTGGTGAAGGCCGGCTGCCAAGTCAGCGGCCATGATCTGGTAGCGGCCAGCGTCGAGCAGTTCGTCGCCGGCGGCGGCAGTACCAATGAGGATCTGGCGGCCGCACTTGGCGCCGCCAAGGTCATCATCACCATGCTGCCGGCCAGTCGCCATGTCGAAGGAGCCTATCTGGGCCCCAATGGGATTTTGGCGCAAGCTGCGCCAGGCGCCTTGCTGATCGATTGCTCGACCATCGCGCCTGACGCTGCCCGCAAGGTAGCAGCCGCGGCACGCGATAAAGGTTTCACCATGCTCGATGCGCCGGTCTCGGGCGGCACCGGCGGCGCTGCTGCCGGTACGCTGACCTTCATGGTCGGCGGTTCGGACGAGGGTTTTGCGCTTGCCAAGCCGTATTTCGAAAAGATGGGCAAGGCGATTTTTCACGCCGGCGATAACGGCAGCGGCCAGACCGTCAAGGTGTGCAACAACATGCTGCTGGGGATTTTGATGATCGGCACTTCCGAAGCGATCAGGCTGGGCATGGCGAACGGCATGGATCCCAAAGTGCTATCGGAAATCATGGCGAAAAGTTCGGGCCGCAACTGGGCGCTGGAAGTGTATAACCCTTGTCCCGGCGTGATGGAAAATGCGCCGGCGTCGAAAGGTTACAGCGGCGGTTTCGGTGTCGATCTGATGCTCAAGGATCTGGGGCTGGCGGTGGAAAACTCTTTATCCACCGGCAGCAGCGTGCCGCTGGGAGCGCTGGCGCGCAATCTGTACGATATCCACAGCAAGAGCGGCGCCGGCGGCCTGGATTTTTCCAGTATTTTCAATCTGCTGGCCAAAGCCGAATCGGCTTAGTCAGCCTGACTTCAGCAGGCGCTTGCGCTCTGCCGTGTATGACCACCACGGCAGCGGCTCGGCGCCTTCCATATATCGCACCACCGACATGAAGACATCGATCACGCATGGATCGTGCCGGGAGCCGGTCTTGGCGCACAGTGCGTCGTACATCTGCAGCGGCGATTTGCCGACCAGTTGTTCAGGGCGCTGAATACCGATGCAACGCAGATCGGCGGCGCCGGCCTTGCCGATATTCGGCAAATCTTCCAGGCGGACCACAGCCGCTCTGTCCAGGTATTTGGGCATGGGATTTCTCATGAGATTTTCTTTTTCTCAGTTTCGGGCACGGAAACCCGGCCTGCAAGAGAATTTATATCCACGCCATTCTTCTTTAGCAAGTCCTCTAATGCAGGCAATAAAACCCCCAATTTCTCTTCAAGCGTGGCGCGCACAGTATCCACTACGACTTGGGTGCCGCGTTCAATCTCGATATTAATCATATCTCCGACAGCTTTTCCCTCGAAATTCGTGACTCTGCGCGTTTCCGGTATAAGCCAGATTTCAAACCAGCTCTCTTCCCGATTTACTTCAGAAACAGTCAAGCTGGTCCCGTTCAGAGCGATATATCCTTTAGGAAAAATATAGCGCTTCCACACTGGCGGCACTTCTATACGCATGCTGCAGTTGTTGCCAAATTTATTGATACGACCGATTTTTGCGGAGAAATCGACATGACCGGAGAGTGGGTGTCCGCCTATTTCAGCGCCATCCCTGGCCGCTCGCTCAACATTAACTTGAAAGCCGGAGCTGGTCGAACCGAGCGTGGTCACCAATAAACTCTGATGCATGACATCAAATCTGACCCGGGTTGGACTTAGTTTCTCGGTAGCGGTCAGGCATACTCCATCAACGGCAACGCTGCCTCCGATAGCCAGATCGCGGCAAAAATCCGGTGAGAATTCAATCTCAAAAGTTCTGATGCCGCCTCGTCAATTGACGAGTCGATAACGGCAACGCCTTGAGTGATACCTGTAAACATCTAACGCTCCTCAAGAAGACCGGCAGAGGCCAGGGTGACGTGCATGCCGACGAATTTGCCATAGTAACTGATCGAATAATTTCTCAATCTGACGCAGGTTAAATTTTAAAATTCCGGCAAGTTTTGCATCGGCATTGACCTGCCTCCAAGACTGCGCGGCGTTCGGGTAACGGTGTCAGCTCGCGTAAGGCCTAATCAAGAATCCTTCTGCGATATTCCCGCACAAGGGGTTTTATCCGTAAGCCTGCACATATGCTTATGCAAGAAAATTAGTTGACGGCAAGTATCTGTATCGAATATAAAGACAGTATGAAGTCCAGTCGATTTGCCGTGGCGGCACATATTTTAGTCAGCGTCGAGTACGCTACCAGGGGCGGGGAAGTGTATTTTCCTTCCACCGCGATTGCTGCCAGCGTTAATACCAACCCGGTTTTTGTGCGAGAACTTTTGCGCAAGCTGAGCAAGGCCAGGCTGGTGCTGACCAAGGAGGGCAAGGGCGGCGGCGTGCAACTGGCGCGGCCGGCCTCGGCGATCAACCTGGCCGAGATCTATCAGGCAGTGGAGGAGGGGCCGGTGCTGAAGCACAATACGCGCTCGAAAGACCTTTGTTGTCCGGTGAGCTGCGGTATGGATATGGTGCTTGATCCAGTGGTGTCGGAAGTGGAAGGCGCCTTGCTGGAAATTCTGCGGGGAAGAAAATTGTCCGATCTGGTTAATAAGATTGCTGACAAGACGGGAAAGTAGTGGTTTTTTATGATTAACTGTATAAAAATTAAATACAGTTAATTTGGTGAAAAGGATCGTTTTGATCCTATTTTTATATTCTTAACTGTATTAAAAAATAATACAGTTTAGTCGAGCGTTATCAGACATAAACGAACAGGAGTTTCACATGGAAAAAAATCTGGCTACGGTCACAGTCAGCGCCCAAAATGACAGCCTTCTCGATCTACCCATTCCCGCCAGCAGCGCGCCGTCAACCTTGCGCTCCTGGTTGTCAGTGGTGGCGGTGGCGACCGGCGCTTTCGCCTTTGTGACTACCGAATTCCTGCCGGTCGGCCTGCTGCCGCAAATCGCCCACGACCTTGGCGTCTCGCCTGGCACGGCGGGCTTGATGGTAACCACGCCGGGGGTTATCGCGGCGATCTCGGCGCCGGCCTTGATGCTCGGGGCGGGGCGCATCAATCGCCGCCTGATCCTGTTGACTTTGTCGGTGTTGCTGCTGGCGTCCAACCTGGTATCGGCGATGGCTCCCGGTTTTGGCACGATGCTGCTGGGCCGGGCTTTGCTGGGCGCCGCCCTGGGTGGGTTCTGGACGCTGGCGCTGGCGACTTCGGCGCGGCTGGTGCACGAGCAGCACGCCGCCAAGGCGACGGCGATGATACTGACCGGCGTCACCTTCGCCACGGTGATAGGGGTGCCGCTAGGAACATTTATCAGTACCCTGGCTTCCTGGCGCGCATCGTTTGTCGCCACCGGCGTGCTGGCTGCAGTGGCGCTGGCTGCGCAAGCGCTGCTGTTGCCGTCGCTGCCGTCGAAAGCGGCGATCCGCCTTGCCGATTTGCGCGCCTTGCTGGGGCGCGCCAATACCCGTAAAAGCTTGCTGATGGTAGCGCTGGTGTTTGGTGCGCACTTTTCGTCCTACACCTATGTCACGCCGTTCCTGGTGCAAAGCGCTGGCTTCAGCCTGCCTGCGATTACCTCGATATTGCTGGGCTTCGGCTTGGTCGGTTTCATTTCGAATTTCGTGGTCTCGACCACGGTCAGCCGCAGTTTGCAACTTTCCTTGTTTGTGGTGGTGGCGATATTGATGGCGGCTCTGTTGGCATTGCCGCTGCTGCACGCTTCTCAGGCTGGCGTAGTGTTCATGATATTGGCATGGGGCGTTGCATTCGGCGCGATTCCCTTGTGCCTCAGCATTTGGCTGCAATTGTCTTCACCCGATTTGCCGGAAGCCGGTTCCGCTCTGTTCGTCAGCATCGTTCAGGTGGCGATCGCGGTGGGTTCGTCGGTCGGCGGGGTGGTGGTCGATGCGCATGGCGTCCACGCCACCTTGTTCCTGGGCGGCGCCCTGGCGCTGGCAGGCCTCGCAGTGATCGCCAGTTTTGGCATCAATAACAAGAAACTGGGCGAGATATTAAGTCAGTAACGCTGACTCGATAGTTTATGACGAAATAGCTGGCCGGCGCTGGTTAGTGGCCTGCCTGACTGGGCCGGCGGCTGCCAGCGGGCGCCGGCTGGTTGGCGTTAGCCGTGGCTTGCGCTGACCGTTGGCCAAGCCAGACGCTGATAAGGATGATCGCTGCGCCCAGTATTTGCAGTGGCGACAGTTGTTGATCGAGTATCAGCCAGCCGAGCAAAGTGGCTGTTACCGGACTCAGCAAGCCGAGTGAGGCAGCGGCCGCCGGCTGTATTTTTTGCAAGCCGCGGAACCAGAGCCAGTAAGTCAGGCCGGCGCCGATCAGGCCGAGATAAATGAAACCGACGATATTCTGCACGCTGAGCGCGGGCAGCGGCGGTTCAAGCCAGAGTGCCAAAGGCAGCAGCAGCAAACCACCGGTAGTCAGTTGCCAGGCGGTGAAGGTGAGCGGCGCTACCGGCGCCTGCCAGCGTTTGCTGAGCGCGGTGCCGATGGCCATGGACACTGCGCCCAGCAGGCCGGCGGCGATGCCAATGGCGTCTAGTCTGGCCGAGGGCGTGAGCACCAGCAAGGCGACGCCGGCGATGCCAGCCGCGCCTGCGACCAAAGCCAGGCGGCGCGGCATCTGGCTGAACAGCAACCAGGAAAACAGCAGCACCAGCAACGGCTGGATCGCGCCGACTGTCGCGGCAACACCGCCTGGCAAGCGATAGGCGGAAACAAACAGCAAGCTCCAGAACACGGTGAAGTTCAAGGCGCCGAGCACAAATACGCGCAACCACCAGATGCCGCGAGGAAGTTTTCGCAGCAGCGCCAGAAGCAGCAATCCGACCGGCAGCGCGCGCAGCATCGCCAGCATCAGCGGATGGCCGGCAGGCAGGAGTTGGGTGGTGACCAGGTAAGTGCTACCCCAGATCGCAGGCGCGATGGCGGTGAGCAGGGTGTCATTCAGGGTGGTGTTTATTTTCTTCATGGTATTAATCTTTACGTGAACTATCTTTATATCAAGATAAGTGCATTTTACAGAAGAGTATCTTGATGTCAAGATATCGACTTTGATCTCAGCAATTCATCAGAAGCGGATTATTTGAATGGCAATGGATAAAGTCGATAAGATTCTTGAGCAGTGGCAGCGCGAGCGGCCGGATCTGGATAGCTCCCCCATGGGCGTCATCGGCCGTATCGGCCGCTTGGCGCATCATCTGGAGCGCGGGGTGAATCAGGGGCTGGATCAGTTTGGCTTGAGCAACTGGTCATTTGACGTGCTGGCCGCTTTGCGCCGCGCCGGCCAGCCGTATCGGCTATCGCCCAACGCCTTGCTGCAATCGCTGATGATTACTTCCGGCACCATGACCAATCGCATCGATCACCTGGAGCGTGCGGGCTTGGTGGAGCGCGGGCATAACCCGGATGACAGGCGTAGCGTATTGATCAGCCTGACTCCAAGCGGCCTCGAGTTGATCGAGAGGGCAGTAGCAGCGCATGTCGCCAACGAGCATCGCTTGCTGGCTGAATTGGGGGCTGCGGACAGAGAGTTGTTGGCGGGATTGTTGCGGCAACTGCTGGTCAAATTTGAATCTTGACGGGTTAAATCTTGAAGGGTTAAATTTTGATGCGGCCGCTTCGGATCGTCACGTGACAGGCGTAAAAAAACGCTGCGGATAATCGGCAGCGTTTTTTTGCAGGAGGGGCTGTGTTAGCCCCGTTTTTTAACCGCGCTTTTTAGCCACGTTTCTTGAACTCGTTGGTGCGTGTATCGATTTCAATCAAGTCGTCCGAGCTGACGAACAATGGCACCATGACTATGTGCTGATTGGCTTCGATCGCGTTTTCGATCTTGGCTTCTTTCAAGACGTTGCCCGAAGTATTGCCCTTGACCGCTGGTTCCGAGTAGACCACCTGGCGCACGATAGTGGTCGGCAGTTCGACCGAAATTGCCTTGCCGTCGTAAAAAACAGCTTCGCATTCCATGCCGTCTTTCAGGTAGTGCAGAGCATCGCCCAGGTTTTCTTCTTCGATTTCATACTGTTCGTAGTCGGCGTCCATGAACACAAACAGCGGATCGGCGAAATACGAATAAGTCACAGGTTTCTTGTCGAGCACAACGACATCAAACTTGTCGTCGCCGCGGAAAACGTTTTCCTGCGGGCTGTTGGTCAGCAGGTTCTTCATCTTCCACTTGTAGGTGAAGCCCGTGCGGCTCGAACCGTTGACGTCAGAGCGCAAAACGATCATAGGCTTGCTGTCAACCATAATGATGTTGCCGACACGAATTTCTTTTGCTGGTTTCATAGCGAATATACGTAAAAAGTAGGTTACATAAAAATCATCTGTAGCCTACTGGCAAAAAAGCGCCGCAAGCCCACGTATGATTGAATTTTTAAATGCGTCAAAAATTAGCCCTATATTTTAACCTAATTTTGAGAATCTCTTAAGCTACTGTTTTGGCAAACTTCAGTAAATTGGATGCCAGGTCACCATTTGCCAACATTTGCTGCTGCCAATCCGTGGCCATGATGGCAATTTTTGGCAGATCGGCTTCGAATTGCAGCCATAGCGCAGCCCAGTCCACTGCTTGCGCATCTTCTTTTGTGGCTTCATTCCAGCTCAAGGAGAATTCGGCCAGGCTCTCCGTCGTGGCCGCATAGCGCTGCAAAAATGCATTCAATTTAACGTGATGCAAGTCTTCGTCTTGTGGATAGATATGCCAGATAAAGGGCCGGCCGGCCCACTGCGCGCGGACGAAGGAATCCTCGCCTCGCACGAAATTGAGGTCGCACGCCCACAATAGCTTGTCATAGTCCGGCTGCGGAATGAAAGGCAGCACTCGCACGGTCAATGCACCGCGGCTGGCGCTGGCCCCGGCTTGCGCGGTTTGTCCAAGAAATGCTTCGACTGCATCGGCGGCAACGCCTTCCGGCACCAGGCAGGTAATCGCTTTGCCGCCGTTTTGCCATGCCTTGAACAGGGCCGGCGCCGGCGCCTGCGGGTAGCAGAACAAGGAAATCTTTGTGGATGCCATTTCTGACGGCGTGACGCCAAACCGGCCGAGAAAAGCCGTGATTGCAGCTTGGTCATGCTGGAATGCCTGGCGCTGTTGCAGCAAGCCCGATTCCAGCAGCAGGCCACCGGTTTTGCTGGTGAAGCCAGGAAAGAAGAAATATTTTGTCAAAGATCGCGATTGCGGCGACGGCAGTGCGTGACAACCTTCTACCCATGCTTCCGCGCTCAGCCCTTCCAGATTCAGCCACACAGGATGCGGTACGCGCTCCGCCATCGCTGCAATATAGGCCGGCGGTATGTTGCAAGCAAAAAACTCGATCACGATATCGGCCACATCGCTGGCAGTAAACACACCATTTTGATCAGGCCAATGGCGCACCGTCACAGTGCCAATTTGTTGTACTTCAAGGTCGATAGCGACTTCCGGGCAAATCCGCTGAAAACTCTGCAAATCGTCCACCCACAAAGTGACGGCAATGCCATGTTCCTGTTCCAGTTGCCTTGCCAGACGCCAGCAGATCCCGATGTCGCCATAGTTGTCTACGACTTTGCAAAACAATGCCAGCGACGTTGTCTGGTGGTTTCGCGGATGCATTGTTGGATGGTCCAAGATTCAAATTCCAATAGTAATTGACACTTTTTATTGCCAGGCAGTTTTGCATTTGGCCGTGTAATGTAATAATGCCAGCCCCGTATGATACTGGACGATGAAAGATGACCGATGTGCGCGACCTGATTGCCAATCTGACGCTGGCAGTAATCGATTTGGCAGGGGCTGTGGCGCAAATAGCGGAAACCATGCCGGAGCATACCCAGGCGCAAATCAATGATTCGCTGAATGTGGCGGTCACCAAGCTGGAGCAGGTGGCCATCGCCATCAGCGCCGGTGATGGCGATGATGGCAGTGTGGATGGGGCTGTGGCAGAGGCGGGAACTGAAACCGAAGTTAAAGCTGAAGCGTAAAGCGGCTAAGCAGCTCGGCCGAAGCTGGCGTTTTCCAGCAAATGGCGGGCGATGATTCGGTGAAATGGCATGATGGCAGTCAGGTAAGTTCGTCCCAAAAGATTATGGGTTTTGACCACCGTGGTGAGCGTCACCTGGGCGCCGCTGATACTGTCTGGCGTCACCGTCACGCTGACCCTGAAATCCAAATGCTTGTCGTCGAATCCCAGCACCACTTGCTGCTGTGATTGCGAGACGATAGGAAAAGCGCCAACGTATTGCGATCCGCTCGGATCGTCTCGCACCATTGCCGCCGTTTTCAATTGAAACGGCCGCACCAGCCGGTCGCGCGCCGCCATCAGCTGTTTGATCCAGCCGGCTGGATTGCTGAGGATAGCGTCGGCCGCCTGGCGCGCGTCCAGCTCCGGAATTCCGGTCTGGACCCGGAAAGCGTCGACAAAATCATGGCCGGGCAATAGCGACCGGCAATCGATGCTCGGCGCTACCGGGATTGCCGCTACAGTCGCTGCGCCGCTCATTTTTTGCCACTCCTGGCCCGCTCATGCTCTGCCGCAGCGCTTTCAAAGCGCTCACGGGTGGTTTCTTCGTCGCGGCTGCCGAAGGCGTAATTCGCCTCTAGCCACATGACGTTGATGATGCCGAAAGCCAGCGCCAGGCCGACTCCTAGAATCCATGCGAAGTACCACATAATTTTCTCCTGTATTCCGGTTAGCCGGTTAGCCGGTTAGTAAGCGGTGTGCTCGTTGTTTTCAATATGCTTCAGGGTGACTTTGCCGCGCATCACCCGATAGACCCAAGTGGTATACAGCATGATGATAGGCAGCATGATGACCACCACCCAGAACATGATGCCCAGCGTCTTGTGGCTCGATACCGCATCCCAGATCGTCAGGCTGCTGTTGGGATCTAGCGACGAGGGCATGATGAACGGGAACAAGGAGGCGCCGGCCGTCAGGATGACGCCAGTCACGCTGAAGCCGCTGGCCAGGAACGCCGCCATTGCCTTATTTGTAGCGCTGAACACTACGCACAGCAGCGCAGCGGCGACGGTGACGGCCGGTAAGGCCCAGATGGCAGGCCAGCGCGCATAGTTGTCGAACCAGGCGCCGTTGGCCGTTACCACGGTTTTGACGATCGGCATGAAGGCGCTATTCGGATCCGGCATGCCGGTGATGCGATAGCCGTGGATGCCGAAGGCGACCCAGAAACCGCCAGCGACGAACAGCAGCACAGTCGCCAGGCCGGCAATCTTGGCTACGCTGCGGGCCCGTTGCGCAATCATCGCATCGGTCTTGACTTGCAGGTAAGCCGCACCATGCATCAGCAGCATGGCAACGCTCAGCAAACCGGCCAGCAGCCCGAACGGATTCAGCAGTTGAAAAAAGTTGCCGGTATATTCAACCCGCATGGTGTCGTCATAGTGGAAAGGCACGCCGAGGAACAGGTTGCCGAACGCTACACCGAAAATCAGCGGCGGTACGAAGCCGCCGGCGAACAGTCCCCAGTCCCAGGCATTACGCCAGCGGGTGTCGGCCACCTTGCTGCGGTAGTCGAAGCCGACCGGGCGGAAGAATAGCGAAAACAGCAGCAGCATCAGCGCCACATAAAACCCGGAAAATGCGGCGCCGTAGACCAGCGGCCAGGCAGCGAAAATCGCACCGCCGGCAGTGATGAACCAGGTTTGGTTGCCTTCCCATGTGCTACCGATCGAGTTGATGATGACGCGGCGCTCGCCGTCCGTTTTGCCGATGAACGGCAGCAGCATGCCGACGCCGAAATCGAAACCGTCGGTCAACGCGAAGCCGATCAGCAATACTCCAACAAAACCCCACCAGATTATTTTTAATGTTTCATAGTCGAAGATCATGGTTTTCCCCTTATGCCTTGGCGGTGTTGTCGTGAGCGACGATTTTCTGGTCTAAGGTTTCCCAGTGGTATTTGCCGGTATGCAGGCTGCTTGGTCCCTGTCTTGCGTACTTCACCATCAATATCATTTCAATGACGAACAGGAAAGTGTAGAAGCCGAGGAAGCCGGCCAGGCTGAAATACAAGCTGCCTGGCTGCAAGGTCGAGGCCGACAGGTGGGTCGGCAATATGCCCGAGATGGTCCACGGCTGGCGGCCGTATTCAGCCAGCAGCCAGCCCAGCTCGATCGCTACCCACGGCAATGGAATGCTGTAGACCGCCAGGCGCAGCAGCCAGCGTTGCTTGGCCAGTTGCTTGCGGATCAGGAAGTAGAACGAGCAAGAGAAGATGAACAGGAACAATAATCCCAGGCCGACCATCAGCCGGAACGACCAGAACATCGGTGCGATTTTGGGGAAGGTGTCGTTGACCGCCATGACGATTTGCTCGGGCGTGGCGTCGATCACGTTCGGCGTGTATTTCTTCAGCAGCAAACCGTAGCCGAGATCGTGTTTCAGGCGGTCGAATTCGGCCACCGCTTGCGGCGATTTGTCGCCGGATTTGAGGCGGGTCAGGGCGGCATACGCCAGCATGCCGTTACGGATGCGTACTTCATGCTCTTTTTTCAGGTCGTGTATGCCGGCAACTTGCTTGTCCGCCGAACGGGTGCCGATCAAGCCCAGCACGTAGGGAATCTTGATTGCGTAGTCGGTGCGCTGTTCCTTCTCGTTGGGCCAGCCGATCACGGTGATGCCAGCCGGCGCCGGCTCGGTATGCCACTCGGCTTCCATGGCCGCCAGTTTGACCTTGTTGACTTCGCCGGCGGTATAACCGGATTCGTCGCCCAGCACGATCACCGATAACACCGAGGCCAGGCCGAAGCCGGCGGCAATCGCAAACGAGCGCAAGGCAAATGCGGTGTCGCGCCCTTTCAACAGGTAGTAGGCGGAGATGCCGAGCACGAACATGGAAGCGGCTACGTAACCGGCCGACAAGGTGTGGACAAACTTGACCTGGGCCACCGGATTGAAGATGACGTCGACGATGCTGGTCAGCTCCATGCGCATGGTTTCATAGTTGAACTCGGCGCCGACCGGATTGTTCATCCAGCCGTTGGCGATCAGGATCCACAGCGCCGACAGGCTGGAGCCGAACGCCACCAGGAAGGTAACCAGCAGATGCTGGACCCGCGACAAGCGATCCCAGCCAAAGAAGAACAGGCCGACAAAAGTGGATTCGAGGAAGAACGCCATCATGCCCTCGATCGCCAGCGGCGTGCCGAAGATATCGCCGACGTAGTGCGAGTAGTAAGACCAGTTGGTGCCGAACTGGAATTCCAACGTGATGCCGGTGGCAATCCCCATGGCGAAGTTGATGCCGAACAATTTTCCCCAGAAACGGGTCATGTCTTTATAGATCGGGCTGCCGGTCATCACATAGACCGACTCCATGATGACCAGGATCCAGGCCAACCCGAGGGTCAGCGGTACGAACAGAAAATGGAACATCGCGGTCGCTGCAAACTGCAGGCGAGATAACGCGACGACTTCGTCAATAGGAATCATTGCTGGGTCTCCGAGGTAGAGGGATGGGAGGGGAGTACGGCCGGAGGCTGGCTCAGGAAATGCTGTTCGACCAGTGCGGTCGGCATGCGCATTTTCTTGGTTTGCGGCTCAGAGAAGAAGGCTTTCCATAGCAGCATCAAGAGGGCAATCTTGACGATCAGGATCAGCGTGATCTCGATCGCCAGCGGCAAACGCGTGAAGCCTTTTTTTGCGGAGAAAGACTGCATACTTCTAATCCTTTGGGTGAACTGCCAGTTGCACATCAGGGTGATCGTTATGGGTTTTGCTGCTGGAGGAGCTGCCGCGGAATTTGTCGCGCACATCCAGCAGTTTCTTGACCTTGGAGCCCATCTTCATCAACGACGCCAGGGTTTCCGGCGACAGGCGTTGCACATCGTCGAACCAGGAACTGGACAGCTCGATCAGGTTGTACATCTCGCGCATGCGTTGTTGCGCCTGCTTATCGATGTCGTTCGCGGGATTTTCCAGCAATGCATCGCGCAGCATCGACAAGGTCGGCTCGATCTCGCGCCGGCGGCGTTCTTCCAGCAGGGTCTTGAAAATGTCCCAGATATCCTTGGGCGGTTCGAAATATTCGCGGCGGTCGCCAGGCTGATGCAGCAGCTTGACCAGGCGCCAGGATTGCAATTCTTTCAAGCCCATGCTGACATTCGAGCGTGAAAAAGTGAGGTAATCGGCAATCTGATCGGCGTTGAGCGGCTGACCCAGCACGTAAAGCAATGCATAAATCTGGCCAACAGTGCGATTGATGCCCCAGCGGCTGCCCATTTCACCGAAGTGCGAGATGAAGCGCTGGGTGAGTGGCGTAAGGGGGGTAAGCGGACTGCCCGCGCTAGGGACATTGCCAGAAGGAGTGGAAGGCATCATGTTTTGAATTTTCAGTAATTACTGAAATGTAAGGCAAAACAGAAATATAGGACAAAACTGGAAATATTGCAAGACTGTTGCTATGGGGCAATTGAATAATAGTGCAATTAAATGAATTGGTGTTGCTCAGGCAACTAAATCGATGTTGCATCGCACGATGAGCCTTGAGCCGTTATAATTTCGAGCTGAGAAGGTTTCTGCAGCAAATTTTTATTATTGACGAGAGCACACCATGAGTCTGAATCAAGTATCGGCCGGGCGCGATTTGCCAAACGATTTCAACGTCATCATCGAAATCCCGATGAATGCCGATCCGATCAAGTATGAAGTCGACAAAGAATCCGGCGCGATTTTTGTTGACCGTTTCATGGGTACTGCAATGCATTACCCTTGCAACTACGGTTATATCCCGCAAACCTTGTCGGAAGACGGCGATCCGGTCGACGTGCTGGTGATTACCCCGTTCCCGCTGTTCCCTGGCGTGGTAGTGCGTTGCCGTCCGATCGGCGTGTTGAAGATGTCGGACGAAGCCGGCCAGGACGCCAAGTTGCTGGCGGTGCCGGTCGACAAGGTGCTGAGCATCTACACCCACTGGCAAAAGCCGGAAGACATGAATGAACTGCGCCTGAAGCAGATCCAGCATTTCTTCGAGCACTACAAGGATCTGGAAAAGGGCAAATGGGTCAAGATCGACGGCTGGTTCGGTCCGGATGAAGCGCGCCAGGAAATCCTGTCGGGCGTAGAAGCTTATAAAAAATCTATCGCGGCGTAATTCCGCGAAGCGGATTGGTTTCTTGAAAAAGCGCACTTCGGTGCGCTTTTTTATTAGCGTGGCGCTTTTACCAACAGCATCAAACGGCCGCCGAACTGATTCAGCAGCAAACCGCACAGCACCAGCAACCCAGCCATGATTTTCCATGGCTGCAGCGCTTCGCCCAATACCAAGGCTGCGCTCAGCATGCCGGCTACCGGCACCAGCAGCGAGAACGGGGCGACGGTGGCGGCCGGATATTTACGCATCAGGGTCGACCAGATGGCGAAACCGAGGATGGTGGTCGGGTAAGACTGGAACAACACAGCGCCACCCGAGACCCAGTTGAAACGGCTGGCCGCATCCTGCCAGGCGGCGGGGCCTTCGAGCAGCAGCGAAGCCAGCAGCAAACCAGGAGCCGCTAGCAGCGAACCCCACACCACCAGCGCCAGCGGATTGACCTTGCCGATTTTCTTGGTGACGATATTGGCGGCAGCCCAGCTGAGGCCGGCACCGACCACCAGCACGAAGCCGGCGACAGTTGCTGCGCCGTCCAGATGCGCGGCCACCAGGCCCATGCCGGCAAACGCAATCACGGCGCCGAAAATCTGTGCGGCGCGCGGACGTTCGCCCAGGATGAGGACGGCCAGCCCGACCGTGAAGAAGACCTGCAACTGCATCACCAGCGACGCCAGGCCCGGTGCAAATCCGAGTTTGATGCCATAGAACAGCAAAGAAAACTGGCCGGCGAACTGCAAACCGCCATACGCAATCAGCAAGCGCCACGGAATCGCCGGCCGTTTGATGAAAAATACCAAGGGTAGCGCGGCAAAGACAAAACGCAGGGCGCAAAACAGGATGGGCGGCAAACCTTGCAAGCCGATCTTGATCACGACGAAATTGAAACCCCAGAGGGAGACAGTCAGTATTGCCAGCAAAATGTCGGTGGGTTGCATGTCGGAGTGCTCCGCAAGGGAAGGATAAAGAAGGATGAAGCAAGTTTATTGTTTCTATGTGATGATTAAAGCAGCTTTTATAAAATCATTGTTTCCCTATAAAAAATATGATCGATTTGCAAAGAATGGTGGCGTTTGCCGCGGTGGCGGATCACGGCAGCTTTTCGATTGCAGCAGCGCGGCTGCAAGTGTCGAATTCGCACATCAGCAAACAGATCAGCGCGCTGGAGCGTGAGTTGCGGGTGCGCTTGTTGCAGCGGACCACGCGCAGCCTCAGCCTGACCGAGGCCGGCGAGGTGTTTTACCGGCGTTGCAAGGCCATCTTGTCGGACGTGGCGGAGGCGGAACAGGAGGTGTTGCGCCGCCAGGATTCGCCGCAAGGCATATTGCGGGTGACAGGGCCGGCCAATTTTTCCAACGTCTGCCTGCCGGATATCGTTTGCAATTTCATGCAGCAGCATCCGGATATCAAACTGGAGCTGACGCTGTCCGACCAGTTCCTCGATCTGGCCGAGCGCGGCATCGATGTGGCGTTGCGCATCGCCACCACGCCGCCGGAAAACGTCCACGCACGTTTGCTGTATCAGATCGACTGGAGCGTGGTTGGCAGCGCCGAGTATTTCGCCACGCGCCGCCAGCCGCAGACATTGGCCGAATTGCCGGCCTATGACTGCCTGGCCGACAATGTGATGTCGGCCAAGGATGTCTGGCAATTCGAGGAACTCGGCGGCAAGCAGCCGCAACGCCATGAAATCAGGATCGATCCGCACGTCAACTGCAATAACAGCGTCTGGCTGCGTGAATGCGTGCTGCGCGGGATGGGCATAGGTTTGCTGCCGGATTACATGATAGGCGCCGACCTGGCGCAAAAGAAGCTGATCAAATTGCTGCCGCAATACGCGCCCTTGCCGCGCCGCCGCCTGTACGGCATCTATTTACCGAACCGTTACCTCTCGTCCAAGGTCAGGCTGTTTCTTGAGGCGGTGGAGCAGGGATTAAATCGCAGCGTTTGAAGCGGCCGCTCTGAGCCGCCTCATGCCCTGGCCTTCAACGCCCGCAACAGGCGGACGCCGAATTGATTCAAGGCGAGGCCGCCCAGCACCAACGCGCCGGCGACGATTTTCCACCATTGCAGCGATTCACCCAGCAGGATGGCGGCGCTCAACATGCCCACCAGCGGCACCAGCAGCGAGAACGGCGCGACCGTGGCGGCCGGATATTTGCGCATCAGGATGGTCCAGATGCCGTAGCCGATAATGGTATTCGGATAGGACTGATAAAACACTGCGGCTGCCGAGACCCAGCCGAAGTGCGTGAAGGCAGTGTGCCAGGCAGCCGGTCCTTCGAGCACGGCCGAAGCCAGCAGCAAAGGCGGCGCCGCCATCAGCGAACCCCAGGCCATCAGCGCCAACGGATTCAGCTTGCCCATTTTCTTGGTGACGATATTCGCGCTGGCCCAACTGAGGCCAGCGCCGATGACCAGCAGAAAACCGACAACGGTGGCCTTCGCTTCCAGATGGGTGGCGACCAGCAGCATGCCGGCCAGCGCCACCAGTGCTCCCAATAATTGCGTCACCAGCGGCCGTTCGCCCAGCAGCAGCACCGCCAAGCCGATCGTGAAAAATGCCTGCAACTGAATCACCAGCGACGCCAGGCCGGCCCCTAGCCCTAATTGCATGCCGGAGAACAGCAAGGAAAACTGCAGCGCGAACTGGAACAGGCCGAAGCCGATCAGCAAGCGCCAGGGAATCGCCGGCCGCTTGATGAAAAAGACCAGCGGCAGCGCAGCAAACACGAAACGCAGCGCCGAAAACAGCAGCGGCGGCAAACCTGCCAGGCCGATCTTGATCACTACAAAATTCAAACCCCAGATCGTGACAGTCAACAAGGCTAGCAAGATATGGGTGGGTTGCATGGAGGTTCTTTATGTGGAGTCGGGCCGCTAAGACGAAGCTGATCGAAACGGATGTTTGTGCATCGGGTGGCTCGGATGTCGTGGCCGACAATGGTATTTGGATCGGGCTGATACAGCAAGTGCCAGTACCGCCGTTACCGATGTCAGGCTAAATAAGCAACTTATATGACAACAGACAACATGAGATGATAACTCTCAACGCAGTCAGATAGCGCTGCAAGTCAAGCATCCATGCCGATCATTCGATACGGATAGTGGTCTCGAAATAAGAAGCACTGCTTTATCTTTTTTTTTTGAAGAGTATTTTCAAACAAATCTTGCGAGGCGATATTTTTGGTTGTACGATGACCGACATCTAATTTTACCGGCATACCTACTTAAATATCTCGAATAGGCGCTAAGTTCAGCGCCAGGATTAACACCAACGTTTGGAACTGGAGACAAGCATGTCGAACATAAGCAATCCTCTAGCTGTCAATGAAACACCTCGCATCGTTTCCTTGCAGGTAATACCCGTCGCGGGCCGAGACAGCATGCTGCTTAACCTGAGCGGCGCTCACGGACCTTACTTTACCCGCAACATCGTCATTCTTACCGACAGTTCTGGTAATACGGGCGTTGGCGAAGTGCCTGGGGGCGAGAAAATCAGGCAGGCATTGGTCGATGCGCGACAGTTGGTGGTCGGCCAGTCTATCGGCGATTACAACAATATCCTTAACCAGGCGCGCCAAGCCTTCCAGGGCAGGGATGCCGGCGGCCGCGGTTTGCAAACCTTCGATTTGCGTATTGCAGTACACGCTGTCACGGCACTGGAAGCAGCGCTGCTTGATCTGCTGGGTAAGTTCTTGCAGGTGCCTGTAGCAGCGCTACTGGGCGAGGGGCAGCAGCGCGACGCAGTAGAAATGCTGGGTTACCTGTTCTACATCGGTGATCGTAAAAACACGGACTTGCCGTATGCCTCAGCCGGCGACGAAGCTGATGACTGGCTACGTCTGCGTCATGAGGCGGCCATGACCCCTGAGGCTATTGTCCGCTTAGCACGCGCCGCCTATGAGCGATACGGTTTCAACGACTTCAAGCTCAAAGGCGGCGTATTGCGCGGCGACGACGAAATGGAAGCCGTGACTGCTCTCTCGGAGCAGTTCCCCGAAGCTCGCATTACGCTGGATCCCAATGGCGGCTGGTTGCTTAAGGATGCGATCCGCCTATGCCGTGACAAGCGCGACGTGCTGGCCTATGCGGAAGATCCGTGCGGAGCGGAAAACGGCTATTCCGGTCGCGAAGTAATGGCGGAATTCCGTCGCGCCACCGGTCTGCTGACGGCGACAAATATGATCGCCACCGACTGGCGCGAGATGCGCCATGCGATTCAATTGCAGTCGGTCGATATTCCCTTGGCCGACCCGCATTTCTGGACTATGCAAGGTTCTGTGCGCGTAGCGCAAATGTGCAACGAATGGGATTTGACATGGGGTTCTCACTCGAATAACCACTTCGATATTTCTCTGGCGATGTTTACCCATGTCGCTGCGGCCGCACCGGGAAAAATCACCGCGATAGACACCCACTGGATCTGGCAAGACGGGCAGCGACTGACAAAAGAGCCCTTGAAGATAGAAGGTGGGCTGGTTCAGGTTCCCAAAAAACCTGGCTTGGGAATCGAGATCGATATGGTTGAGATAGAAGCAGCGCATCAGCTCTATCGAAACATGGGACTAGGTGCGCGAGACGATGCGATAGCGATGCAATATCTCATTCCAGGCTGGAAATTCAATAACAAAATGCCTTGCATGGTCCGCTAAAAAAATAACAGTTCCGGCAAATCGAATCCAAGGAGACAGCAACATGAGTACACTTCTATCAGCTGACGCTGAAGGTGATGTCGCAACTAATAGGAATGTCCGAAGCGAATTGGAGGTTGCGATCAGCAAAGTGAAATGGCGGATATTGCCTTTATTCGTCGTCATGTTCATCGCAAACTACATAGATCGCGTCAATATCGGCTTCGTCCGTTCCCATTTACAAACCGACCTTGGCATAGGCGCTGCGGCATTCGGACTCGGAGCCGGCCTGTTTTTTGTGGCCTATGCGGTATTTGAAGTGCCTTCGAATATCTTGCAACAGCGTTTTGGCGCCAAGGCCTGGCTGACTCGCATCATGTTCACATGGGGCGTCGTGGCTACGGGAATGGCGTTCATTAGCGGTGAAACATCGTTCTATGTAATGCGCCTGTTGCTGGGAGTTGCAGAAGCCGGCTTCTTTCCAGGCGTAGTGTATTACTTTACCCAGTGGCTGCCGAACGGTGAACGTGGGAAAGCAATGGCGATTTTTCTGAGCGGGTCGGCTTTGGCGTCGGTGATTTCCGGCCCGCTTTCCGGCGCACTGCTACAGATCGAAGGCGGCGGATTTCACGGCTGGCAATGGATGTTTATTATCGAAGGCCTGGCATCGATTGTCTTGTGCCTGGTAGTCTGGTTTAGACTTGATTCCCATCCACGTGACGCGAAATGGCTGACCGACTCCGAGCGCAAGGTGTTGGCGGACGTTATCGATGCCGAACAAAAAGAACGTGAAGCCAGCCGGCCAAAGCATGTGAGTTCACTGTCATTGCTCAAAGATGGCCGCATCGCGCTTTTCTGTTTCATCTATTTTGCGATCCAACTTACCATCTATGGCGCGACGTTCTGGCTTCCAAGCATCATCAAGAAAATGGGGCATTTCAGCGATTTTCAGATCGGCTTGTTCAACTCCATACCTTGGCTGATCTCTATCGTTGCAATGTACATTTTCGCCTCTCTGGCGGCGCGCTTCAAGCATCAGCAGATGTGGGTGGCCGTAGCCCTGATTGTCGCGGCCTGCGGGATGTTCATGTCAACCACCAGCGGCCCTGTATTTGCGTTTGTGGCGATCTGCTTTGCAGCGATAGGATTCAAGGCCGCTTCCTCGCTTTTTTGGCCCATTCCTCAAGGCTATCTGGACGCCCGGATCGCGGCCGGCGTTATCGCACTGATCAATTCATTGGGAAATTTAGGCGGCTTCGTTGCGCCAGCAACCTTTGGCTATCTGGAGCAAAAAACCGGGTCGATTCAGGGCGGGTTGTATGGCCTGGCTGCAGCATCGATAGTTGCGGCAGCGTTGGTCTTCCTGACCAAAAAAAGGGCGGCGGCAAACTTTCCAGCCCGATCTTGATCATCGGCGATGCCGGCAGCTTGCGTGACTGCCGGCTGTCTGACAAGGGCGCGCTAAAACGGCGCCGATCGAAACGGATTGCGATCATTCAATTCATCCATATAACTATCGATGCCGTCCGCCTCGCGCTCCAGGAAATCGGCTACCGCATCGGCGAAGGCGGGATGCGCCAGCCAATGCGCCGACCAGGTTTTTTGCGGCAAAAAGCCGCGCGCCATCTTGTGTTCGCCCTGGGCGCCGCCTTCAAAGCAGGCGATCTTTTGTTCGATACAGAACTCCAGCGGCTGGTAATAAGCTGTTTCAAAATGCAGGCAAGGCACGAATTCCAGTGCGCCCCAATAACGGCCGTACAGGGTTTGATCGGTATAGATCAACAGCGATGAGGCAATCGGCCGGCCGTCGCGTTCGGCCACGATCAGCAGGATATTCTGCGGCATGCTGGCGCCGATCCTGAGGAAAAAATCCAGGTTCAGATAGGGCGTGGAGCGGTGCGCCGCATAGGTTTGCGCATAACAGCGATTGAAAAATCTCCAGTCCGCCTCGCTCGCATCTTGTCCGCGCACCCGGCGCAAGCGCACGCCGGCGTCGGCTACCTTGCGCCGTTCGGCGAGGATATTCTTGCGTTTCTTGCGTTCCAGCGTATCGAGAAATTCCGTGAAATCGCGATAACCCGGATTCAGCCAGTGGAACTGGACGCCGCTGCGCAGCATGAAGCCGGCTTGTTGCAAGGCGCTGGCTTGGGCCGCGGGCGGATACAGGATGTGGGTGGAAGATGTCTGCGTATCTTTACGCAATGATTTCAATACATCGATCAGCGCCGCCCGCGCCGGCTCGTCGCGCGCCAGCAGACGGCCGCCGGTGACCGGTGTAAAGGGAATCGCCGACAGCAGTTTTGGATAATATTCCAGGCCGTTGCGCTCGTAGGCGTCGGCCCAGGCCCAGTCGAACACGTATTCGCCGTAGGAATGAAACTTGACATACAAGGGCAGGGCCGCGATCAGTCGCGGCTGGTCGTCAGCCTGGTCCCACAGAGTCAGATATTGCGGTTGCCAGCCTGTTTTTTCGGCAGCGCTGCCGCTTTCATGCAAGGCATGCAGAAAGGCAAATGAGAGGAACGGATTGGCGTCGGCTTGCAAGCCTAGCAGTTCGTCCCACGCTGCCTGGCCGATTTCGTTCAAGGATGAAACGATACGCGTGGTGGCCTTGCTTGTCGTCTGGGTTGTCGTCTTATTAATCAAGGACTTGGCTAGCCGTGAATGTGGATGGCGAAAGAGAGGAGTTTAGCACCGTCGTCCGCGCTCTGCCGTTCGCTCTTAGGGGCAAGCCATTAGCGTGCGATAATTGCACTCATCCGTAGAGCGCAGGAAGAATGATGGCAACCACGATGACAACTAATACGTTTCTGAACCTTTATTCCCATGATTTCGCGCGCGTCGCCGTCGCCATCCCGAATTGCCGGATCGCCGACCCGGCCTTTAACGCCGCCGAAACCATCGCGCTGGCCAGGCAGGCAGAGCAGCAAGGCGCCGTGCTGGTGGCGTTTCCGGAGCTGGGTTTGTCCGCCTACACTTGCGACGACCTGTTTCATCAGCGCGCTTTGCTGGATGCCTGCGAAGCAGCATTGGCGACAGTGGTGGCGGCTTCGGCCCAACTGTCGCCGGCCTTGATCGTCGGCTTGCCGTTACGGGTCGAGCATCAGTTGTTCAATTGCGCCGTAGTGATTGCCGGCGGCCGGATCCAGGGCGTGGTGCCGAAGAGTTATCTGCCAAACTACGGCGAGTTTTACGAAATGCGCCAATTCAGCGCCGCTGAAAATACTGCAATCAGCCAGATCCAGTTGTTGGGCGCCAGCGTCCCATTCGGCACTGGATTGCTGTTCGAGGTGAGCAACCTGCCGCTCCTGAGATTCCATGTCGAAATTTGCGAAGACGTATGGGTGCCGATTCCGCCGTCGTCATTTGCCGCACTGGCCGGCGCCAGTGTGCTGGTCAATCTTTCCGCTTCGAATGTGGTGGTGGGAAAAGCCGGCTACCGCCATCAACTGGTGGCGCAGCAATCCGCGCGCTGCCTGTCGGCGTATTTGTATACCTCGGCCGGCAAGGGCGAATCGTCCACCGATCTGGCTTGGGACGGCCAGGGCTTGATTTACGAAAACGGTGAGCTGCTGGCGGAGTCCGAGCGCTTCCTGGACAGTTCGCATCTGATCTTTGGCGATGTCGACCTGGAGCGGCTGTCGCGGGAGCGGATGCGCCAGACTACTTTCGGGCAATCGGTGCGGCGTCATGCCGATGAGGTCGCCAGATTCGAGGTGGTCCGTTTCGAACTGAACTTGCCCTTGGATAAGGCGTTGCCGCTGGCAAGAACGGTCGAACGCTTCCCTTATGTTCCGGCCGATCCCAAACGCCGCGATGAACGCTGCACCGAGGTCTACAACATCCAGGTGCAGGCGCTGGTGCAGCGCTTGTCCGCCAGCAAGATAAGCAAGGTAGTGATCGGCGTCTCGGGTGGCCTCGATTCTACCCATGCCTTGCTGGTGTGCGCTAAAGCGATGGACCGCTTGAAGCTGCCGCGTTCAAATATCCTGGCGTACACCATGCCCGGTTTCGCCACCAGCGATCGTACTCTGCAGCAGGCCAGGCAATTGATGCAGGTAGTCGGCTGCAAGGCGGCGGAAATCGACATCCGTCCGAGTTGCCTGCAGATGTTGAAAGACCTTGGCCATCCTTACGCCGCCGGCCAGGAACAGTTCGACATCACTTTTGAAAACGTCCAGGCCGGCGAACGCACCAACCATCTGTTCCGGCTGGCAAATTTCAATCATGCAATTGTCATCGGCACCGGCGATCTGAGCGAGCTGGCCCTGGGCTGGTGCACTTATGGCGTGGGCGATCACATGTCGCACTATAACGTCAACGCCAGCGTGCCGAAAACCTTGATCAGCCACCTGGTGCGCTGGGTGGCCGAGACCGGCGCCATCGGCTACCTCGGTTCCGACGTGCTGCTGAACGTGCTGAACACCGAGATCAGCCCGGAGTTGGTGCCCGGAAAGGCCGGGGCCGGCAGCCAGCCCGGGCAGATCACGGAAAACGTCATCGGGCCGTATGAATTGCAGGATTTTAATCTGTACTACATCCTGCGCTATGGCTTCGCGCCGTCGAAAGTCGCTTTCCTGGCGTTCTCGGCCTGGCAAGACAAGACTAAAGGCAACTGGCCGCACAACGCCGAGGTGGCCCGCAACCAGTACGATCTGGCGGCGATCAAGCGCAATCTGGCCATCTTCCTCGATCGCTTTTTCAGGACCAGCCAGTTCAAACGCTCCTGTGTGCCGAACGCGCCCAAAGTCGGCAGCGGCGGTTCCTTGTCGCCGCGTGGCGATTGGCGCGCGCCTAGCGATTCGGAAGCGACTGTGTGGCTGAATGATCTGGCGAATATTCCCGACTGAGCGTTGGCCTGATCGAAATAGGAAAATGCGTCGAAAAAAATGTGCGATGTTATGCGTTTAGAGGCACATATTGTTTTACCGTGATAGACAAATAGAGATTTTCATATACTCTCTGGATTGTGCTTTCACTAAGCTGTACGGCCTTTCCGGATGCAGCGCCGCAAAGATTTATGTTTAATGCCTAAAGGAGTTGTCATGAAACAAATTACCGCCGTTATCAAACCCTTCAAGCTGGACGAAGTACGCGAAGCCCTCGCCGAAGTGGGCGTCACTGGCCTGACCGTGACTGAAGTAAAGGGTTTTGGCCGCCAGAAAGGTCATACCGAGCTGTATCGCGGCGCTGAATACGTGGTCGATTTTCTGCCGAAAGTGAAAGTCGAACTGGTGATCGACGATGCCCTGACCGAGCGTGCAGTGGACGCCATCATCAAGGCAGCACGCACCGGCAAGATCGGCGACGGCAAGATTTTCGTGCGCAATATCGAACAGGTGATTCGCATCCGCACCGGCGAAACCGGGCCTGATGCGGTTTAATGCGCGAGTTAATACTGCCTGATACTGTCTGATGCAGTTTTTGTAGCGCACTGATCGCTACTGTTTTCTCCCTTCCTTCCGCCATTCTCTATCTTGGCCGCGGTCCTTCGATGTCATGGATGACTGACCGCGGCGCCAGGCTTATCCTGTTCCTATCGATAGAAACTTAGCGGCGCCGTCGGCGCTGATACATTTCCATCAGCGGTGTCGAGGAAATTCCATGCAGCACAATCGACATCGCCACCACCGTCAGCACCAGCGAAGTGAGGCGCGGCGCCAACGCCGCCGAGTGAAAGCCGGCAGGCGCCAGCCAAGGATATTGCAACGCAAACACCAGGTAATACAGCGAGCCGATCCCCTTGATGCCAAACCACGCCATCAAGCGCCGCTGCAGAGGCGTGACGTCGGCCCGTATCAGCGCCAGCGCAACCGAGAGCGGCCGGATCACAAAAAACAGCAGCAGAGCCAGCAACACGCCTGCCGCGGAAAATCCGACATGCGATAGCAGGATGCCGGCGAGCGTCACCATCACAAATTCAGCGAACTGTTCCAGTTGCTGATTAAAGCCGAGTACGGTTTCCGTCATGTATGCCGAGGCTTTGGCCGGATGGGTGGCAATTTCTTCTTTGCCGCTCACTGGCACGCTATCCACCACTGTCTGGTACTGGGCCACGTCCAGTTCTTGCTGGCCGCTATTGGTCGATTCGATGCGGCGCATCGCCACGCCGGCGGCGAACACCGCCAGAAAGCCAATGCCATGGATGGTCTCGGTAACGCCATAGGCGAGCGCGATCAAGCCGATGCCGAGAAATTCTTCCATCCCCAGCGCCAGCCGGAAACGCCGCCGCAAGCCAACCACCGTGCGTCCTAGCAGCCATCCCATGAGCCAGCCGCCGACCAGCCCGGCGCTGACGCCCCAGGCTACCTGCAGCACTGCATAAGTATCGATGTAAGCGGCGGCAGAAGGCACGCCGAGCAAGGCCAGGCCGAGCATGACAAACGGAAAGGCGGTACCGTCATTCAAGCCGCCCTCGCCGGTGAGGCTATAGCGGATGCGATCGCGATCGCCAACATCCTTTAGCTGTACATCGGACGCCAGCACCGGATCGGTGGGCGCCAGGATCCCGCCCAGCAGAATTGCGGCGCCTGGCGGAAGGCCAAGCATGAACATGCCGGCCAGCGTCAGCAGCGGAATCGTGACCAGCATCGCCAGCACGCCCAGGCGCAGCGGCAGGCGCCAGATCCTGGCGCGGAATGGCATGCGTAATTTCAGGCCGACAGTGAACAAGGACAGCAGCAACGCCATCTTGGCCAACGCTGTCAGTAGTTCGGCGTGCTGGTCGGGCGCGACATTGATCAGGCCGCTTACCGCCGGCCCCAGGATGTAACCTATGGGCAGATAAAACATCGCCGGGCTGACCGGCAAGCGATCCAGCAGCGAGGCCATCAAAGCCATCGACAACAGCAAGACGCCAACGATCAGGTACCAGATGATTGATTGATCGATGGCGACACCTCCTGCACATTCAATGCGACTATCGTTGCCTGCCTTAGTTACTTCGCCGACATGGATGGACGCAGCCGAACACGCTGGCTAAGTGTATCGGCGGATTGCTAAGGCATGGATTCCGTATCGAGTCTGCGCGGATTGCTCGAACCTGACTGTATGCCAACGCACATAAGTGCGGCACCGAACCGACATCGGCTCTGCTCGACAGCAAAATCACTGCTACGGATATCAACTTTTCAGATCGCCGATCTGCATTTGATTTGCATTTTGCAAAGCGAGTCGCACACACAACAAACCGGAGAAAACACATGGATACCTTCAATTTCAATAAAGCATCGATTCGCAACGCACTGATGGCTACCGCGTTTTTTGCTGCATTTGGCGCGAGTTTGAGCATGGGCATGGGCGCTGCGCTGGCCGCCTCCAGCGATGCATCCATGCCGCAAGCACATAGCGACGGCGTCGGCGCCGCAATCACCGACACCGCGATTACCGCCGGCGTGAAAGCCAAGCTGATGGGTGAAGACAGCCTCCGGAAATCCGACGTCAGCGTAACCACTACCAACGGTGTGGTTACGCTCAACGGTAGCACGAGCAGTTCACACGCCAGATCGGTGGCGGAGATGCAAGCCAAGTCGGTCGACGGCGTCAAGAGTGTCGACAATAACCTGAGCACGGCAACCAGCAGTGCCGCGGAAGCTAAAACCAACAAGGCCGTTGCGCAGACCACGCGAACCGTATCCGATAGCTGGATTACCACCAAGGTGAAATCCGAGATTATGGCCAGCAGTCTCACCAAAGGTCTTGATGTAAGCGTAAAGACAAGCCACGGTGTAGTGGTGTTGAGCGGCGCTTTGGCAAACCAGGATGCGGTCGATCACGTGAAGGATATCGCTGCAAAAGTGAAAGGCGTGAAGAGCGTGGATACGTCCGCCATTATTGTCGCCGGCAAGTAACTGCTGCGCCACTGGGAAAAAAGTCTCGCAGTGGCTGAATGATCGCTGTTGCAATCGGTGTTATTTGCGCTAATATACTGTATAAACATACAGTATTAAGTGCAGCCATGTCAGATTATCAAACAAAACGTCCGCCCCAGGTGATCAACTTCCAGCCCGCCGGCATGGCGCGTAAAGGCCGGGGCGCGACCAACAATATGCAAGGCCGCTATGAGAACGATCAGCGTGAGAATTTTGACGATGGCTGGGCTCAGGAAGAGGGTGACGAGGTAGTTGCGCTGCCAACTATCGTCACCGAGGAGCAGGCAAAAACCATCTTGAGCCGCAACGCGTCGCCGGATCTCCCATTCAACGTCTCATTGAACCCCTATCGCGGCTGCGAGCACGGCTGCATTTATTGCTTCGCCCGGCCATCGCATAGCTATCTGGGTTTGTCGCCCGGGCTGGATTTCGAGAGCCGGATTTTTGCCAAGGTCAATGCACCTGAAGTATTGATGAGGGAACTGGCCAAACCTTCCTATCTTCCTGAGCCGATTGCGCTGGGCATCAACACCGACGCCTATCAGCCTTGCGAGCGGGAATTGAAGCTGACCCGGCGCATCTTGCAGGTGTTGCACGATTGCGAACATCCGCTGGCCTTGATTACCAAGTCGTCGCTGATCGAGCGCGATATCGATCTGCTGGCCAGCATGGCGGCCAAACGGCAGGCGGTGGTAGCGGTCACCATCACCACACTTGACGCTGCCATCGCTCGTACCCTGGAGCCGCGCGCGGCAGCGCCGGCGCGGCGTTTGCGCACCATCCGCACGCTGGCGCAGGCGGGCATCCCGGTCAGCGTCAGCATCGCGCCCATGATTCCGTTTATCACCGAACCCGATCTGGAACACGTGATAGAAGCGGCGGCCGAGGCCGGTGCGGTGCGCGCCAGTTACATCGTATTGCGCTTGCCGTGGGAAGTGAATCCATTATTTCAGAACTGGCTCAACGCGCATTTCCCCGAGCGGGCCAAACGGGTGATGAACCGCATCCGCGAGATGCGCGGCGGCGCCGATTACGACGCCGATTTTGCCACCCGCATGCGCGGCGAGGGCGTGTGGGCGGATCTGTTGCGGCAGCGTTTTGAAAAAGCTTTGGTCAGGTTTGGCATGGGACAGCGCGGTTCGTTCGCGACTTTGGATGCGAGCCGTTTCCGGCGGCCGTATGTGCAACCGGAAAAGGATCGGCTGTCAGGTCAGTTGGGTTTGTTTTAGCAGGAGCTAGCTGGCCTTTATGAACCGCTCTGGCCCTTCAACAGCACCAGCAAGGCGCCGGAACCGCCTTCGGCAGCGGTGGCCTGGCAGAAGGCCAGCACTTCTTCCTTCTGCACCAGCCAGTTGCGGACTTTGGATTTCAGCACCGGTTCCTTGTTGACCGAGCCCAGTCCCTTGCCGTGAATGATGCGCACGCAGCGCCAGCCGCGTTTGGCGGCCAGGCGCAGGAATTCGGCCAGGGCCTCGCGTGCTTCTTCGCGCCGCAAGCCATGCAGGTCGAGTTGCTGCTGAATGGTCCAGTGGCCGCGCCGCAGTTTGCGCATGACATCGGGGCCGATGCCGTTGCGGGCGAAGCTGAGCGCCTCGTCGCTATCGAGCAGGGTTTCGATGGTGAAATCGTCCGACAGCGATTCGTGCAGCGCTGCTTGCTCATCCGCCAGATGCTGGCGTGCGATCGGCAGCGGACGTGGTGCGTTGGGAGTGAATTTGGGCGGCACGCTGAGCGGCTTGACGTTACCGATGCTGCTGCGAAAGATATCGGCGTCGCGCTCCGTTTCCTGCTCGCGGCGCTGGCGTTCGGCTGCGGCGGCCTGGCGTGCTTCGTCCTGCGTTTTGAGTTCTTTGCGCAGAGACTTGAGAGCGTTGAAATCCTTGATCGGGCCGGCCATGATGTGTGCGTCTACGAGTTTTGCAGGGTTGTTAATCGGAATCGGAAAGATAGAAAGCTTCCGAGCCCGATTAACAGTGTAACGCTTTAGTCTTCCAGGAAGCGTTGCGCATCCAGTGCCGCCATGCAGCCGGTGCCGGCGCTGGTGATGGCCTGGCGATAGATGTGATCCTGGACGTCGCCGGCAGCGAATACGCCTGGCACGCTGGTGGCGGTGGCCATGCCTTCGAGGCCGGTCTTGGTCTTGATGTAGCCGTTATGCATTTCCAGCTGGCCATCGAAAATGCCGGTGTTCGGTTTGTGGCCGATGGCGATGAAAACGCCGTGCAGCTTGATCGGCGTGATGCTGCCGTCGGCGGTCGACTTGATGTTGATGCCGGTGACGCCGCTGTCGTCACCGGTGACTTCGTCCAGCGTGTGATTGTATTTGATGACGATCTTGCCCTCAGCCACCTTGGCGTTGAGGCGGTCCACCAGGATCGGTTCGGCGCGGAATTTTTCGCGGCGATGGATCAGGGTGACTTTGGTGGCGATGTTGGACAAATACAGCGCTTCTTCGACCGCGGTATTGCCGCCGCCGACCACGGCGACTTCCTGGCCGCGATAGAAGAAACCGTCGCAAGTGGCGCAGGCGGAGACGCCTTTGCCCATGAAGGCTTCTTCCGACGGCAGGCCGAGGTATTGGGCCGAGGCGCCGGTGGCGATGATCAGGGCGTCGCAAGTGTATTCGCCGGAATCGCCGATCAGGCGAAATGGTTTTTCCGATAACTTGGTGGTGTGGATATGGTCGAAAATGATTTCTGTGTTGAATTCTTCTGCGTGTTTGAGCAGGCGTTGCATCAGTTCCGGGCCTTGCACGCCGTGCGGGTCGCCGGGCCAGTTTTCGACATCGGTAGTGGTCATCAGCTGGCCGCCTTGCTCGACGCCGGTAATCAGCACCGGCTTCAGGTTGGCGCGGGCGGCGTAGACAGCGGCGGCGTAACCGGCGGGGCCGGAGCCGAGAATCAAGACATGGGCGTGCTTGGCAGGTTTGGTAGTGGTCATTGTTTGCCTTAGGTAACAGATATCAAGCAACTGCTTGTGGAATACTGATGAATGCGGATTTATGGACGCTTGTGGCGGATAAATATTGTCAAGATCATCAAATTGCGCTCAAAAACTCGGTAAGATTATAGTCGAGCAAGGGATTGCTGGTGTGCGGCGCATCAAAAATCCGTGCCCGCCACGCCTGGTTTTTGCTCATGTTTCAAATGGAAACATCAAACACTGGTTATACATATAGGTATTGGGTGCATAATTTCAACATGTGAATGTATTCTGGCCACCCAGTAAAGTAATAACGAAGTGACATTAACCGGATTTATGACTAGAACAAGCCAAGCCTATACCCGCAACACCAAACCGCAAGAGGCACAGCCGTTGCCGAGCCGCCTGGTCCGGCTCTTGTATGAAGCGCGCTGGATCATCTATGCGGTCATCACAGCCTATCTGATCATCATTTTCGCCAGTTACTCGAAATCCGATCCGGGCTGGTCGCACGCCAATGTGGTGCCGCATCTGCATAATTGGGGCGGTCGCATCGGTGCCTGGCTGTCCGATCTGATGCTGTTTGTGTTCGGCGCTTCTGCATGGTGGTGGTGTGCGCTGCTGCTGCGCACCTTGTGGCATGGCTACCGGCGCATTTCGCAGCGTTTCCTGGTGGCGCAGGCGGCCGAGCCGGAGCATCATCAGGAAGGTTTGATCCGTGGCGCAGGTTTTGTCTTGATCCTGATCGGCAGCATGGGCATCGAATACACGCGCATGTCCTCGCTGCACATGCAATTGCCGCGCGCGCCCGGCGGCGTCCTCGGCCAGTTGATCGGCAGCGGCGCGCAAACCGCGCTTGGCTTCACTGGTTCTACGCTATTTCTGTTGCTGTTGTTTGCGCTGGGCATCAGCTTGTTTTTCCATGTGTCGTGGCTGACCGTGGCGGAGCGCATTGGCGCCGGCATCGAAAACGCCGCGCTGTGGCTGAAGAATTTCTATGTCGCCCGCGAAGACCGCAAAGTAGGACAGGTGGCAGCCGTCAAGCGTGAAGAAGTTGTGGTACAGGAGCGCGCCAAGATCGTGGTGGCGTCGCCGATCAGGATCGAGCCGCAAATCGTTGCGGTGCCGAAATCGGAGCGGGTAGAGAAAGAGCGGCAAAGCACCTTGTTCACCGATCTGCCGGACACTAACCTGCCGCCGCTGTCGCTGCTGGACGAAGCGCCGCCGCAGCAGCAAACCGTGAGCGTCGAGACGCTGGAATTCACCAGCCGCCTGATCGAGAAAAAACTTTCCGATTTCGGGGTGCAGGTCAAAGTGGTAGCGGCTTATCCGGGGCCGGTGATTACCCGTTATGAAATCGAACCGGCGACCGGCGTCAAGGGCAGCCAGATTGTCGGCCTGGCGCGCGACCTGGCGCGTTCGCTGTCGCTGACCTCGATCCGTGTGGTTGAAGTGATTCCCGGCAAAATGTATATGGGCCTGGAGTTGCCGAATCCTAAACGTCAAATCGTACGCTTGACCGAAATTCTCGGCTCCAAGGTGTATAACGACGGCGTCTCCAGCCTCACCATCGCGCTCGGCAAGGACATCGCCGGCCATCCGGTGGTAGCCGATCTGGCCAAGATGCCGCACTTGCTGGTGGCCGGTACTACCGGTTCCGGTAAATCGGTGGGGATTAACGCCACCATCCTGTCCTTGCTTTACAAATCCGATCCGAACCAGGTGCGCCTGATCCTGATCGATCCGAAGATGCTGGAGCTGTCGATCTACGAGGGTATTCCGCATCTGCTGGCGCCGGTGGTGACCGATATGCGCCAGGCCGGCCATGCGTTGAACTGGGCGGTCAACGAGATGGAACGCCGCTACAAGCTGATGTCGAAGATGGGTGTGCGCAACCTGACCGGCTATAACCAGAAGATCACCGAAGCCGACAAGCGCGAAGAGAAGATCCCGAATCCGTTCAGCCTGACGCCGGATGCGCCGGAACCGTTGGAAAAGCTGCCGACCATCGTCGTCATCATCGACGAACTGGCCGATCTGATGATGGTAGTTGGCAAGAAGGTGGAAGAACTGATCGCGCGTATCGCGCAAAAGGCGCGCGCGGCCGGCATCCACTTGATTCTGGCGACGCAGCGCCCATCTGTAGACGTGATTACCGGCCTGATCAAGGCCAACGTGCCGACCCGGATTGCGTTCCAGGTCAGCAGCAAAATCGATTCGCGCACGATTCTCGATCAGATGGGAGCGGAAGCGCTGCTCGGCATGGGCGATATGTTGTACATGCCGCCCGGCACCGGCTTGCCGATCCGGGTGCATGGCGCTTTTGTTTCGGATGAAGAAGTGCATCGTGTGGTCGATTACCTGAAGGAGCAAGGCGAACCGAATTACATCGAAGGAATACTCGAAGGCGGCGTGCTGGAAGATGGCGCCGATGGCGCAGCTGGTGGCGGCGCAGCCACCGGCGGCACCGAAGGTGACGAATTGTATGACCAGGCGGTGGCGGTGGTGCTGAAGAACCGGCGCGCTTCAATTTCGCTGGTGCAGCGTCATCTGCGCATCGGCTATAACCGTGCGGCGCGTTTGCTGGAGCAAATGGAAACCAGTGGACTGGTCTCAACCATGCAATCCAACGGCAACCGGGAAATCCTGGTACCGGCGGGGAACAGTAATACGGAGTAGAAATATGCAAAAGAAAATTACCGCCAGCGTGATCGGCAGCAACAGGAGCAATATGTTTGCAAAATTTAAATCGGGGCGTTTGATTGTCGGTCTGTCATTGAGCATGGCCTTGTCGCTGGCGCATGCCAGTGCGCTGGAACAGTTCAAGTCATTTGTCAGCAGCACGCAATCGGCCAAGGGCGAGTTCTACCAGCAGCTGGTTAAAATCGACGCCGCCAGCAAGACGCCGAAGGTGTCCAGCACCTCCAGCGGCATTTTTATTTTTGCGCGGCCCGGTAAATTCATCTGGACCTATCAGAAGCCGTACGAGCAGATCTTGCAAGCCGACGGCGACAAGTTGTATATCTACGACAAGGATTTGAACCAGGTCACCACCAAGAGCCTGGGTAATGCGCTCGGTTCGTCGCCAGCGGCGATTTTGTTCGGCAGCAATGACCTGGAAAAAAACTTCATCCTGAAAGAAGGCCAGTCCAAAGATGGCATGGAGTGGCTGGAAGCGACGCCAAAAGCCAAGGACACTACCTTCGACCATATCGGCATCGGATTGAAAGACGGTTTACCGCAGGCGATGGAATTGCGCGACTCGTTTGGCCAGGTATCGTTGCTGACATTCAAGAACTTCGTCAAGAATCCGCCGCTGTCGGCCGGGCAGTTTAAATTTGTCGTGCCCAAGGGCGCGGATGTTTTCAGCAATTGAGCGATTATTGAACGACTGAGCGCTCAGGCCAGCTTCAGAAATTCCAGCTTGTTGGCGACTTCGCGCCAGGTTTCATGATCCGGCAACGGCGCTTGTGAGCGGGTGATCGGTTTCCAGTCCGGGTGAGCGGCCAGACGGGCGTTGATTTCGATGAAATGGCGCTGCTCGTCGGGCAGATCGATTTCGTTGTAGATCGCGCCGACCGGGCATTCCGGCACGCACATCGAGCAGTCGATGCAGTTTTCCGGAACGATCACCAGGAAATTCGGCCCTTGCCTGAAACAGTCCATAGGGCAAACCTCGACGCAGTCGGTGTATTTGCAGCGGATGCAGGAATCGGTGACGACAAAGGGCATGGTCTGGCGGTGAGTGTGCTGGTCGAAATCGACAGGGATTCTCTCACAAACGCCGTCTTTGCGCAGAAAACCGCCGCCATAACTTATGCATTCTTACTTAGTTAAGACGGTTTATCGTTTCTCATTTTTCAAACCAAGACCCTATTCACCGAACCATCCCTATGTCCGATCTCTTCAAAGTAGAACCCACTCCGCCACTAGCCGAAGCCCTGCGTCCGGCCACCCTGGATGAGGTGATTGGGCAGAGCCATTTGCTGGGAGCGGGCAAGCCGTTGCGGCTGGCGTTTGAATCAGGCAAGCCGCATTCCATGATCCTGTGGGGGCCGCCGGGCGTCGGCAAGACCACGCTGGCGCGTCTGACGGCGAACGCCTTCGATTGCGAATTCATCCCGCTGTCGGCAGTGTTTTCCGGCGTCAAGGATATCCGGGCGGCGATGGAGCAGGCGCAGCAATATCTGGCGCAAGGCAAGCATACGATCTTGTTCGTCGACGAAATCCACCGCTTCAACAAATCGCAGCAAGACGCCTTGCTGCCATATGCAGAATCGGGCCTGGTGACTTTTATTGGCGCCACCACCGAAAATCCCTCGTTTGAAGTCAACTCGGCTTTGCTGTCACGGGCGCAAGTGTATGTGCTGCAGGCGCTCAGCGAGGATGAGCTGAAGCAGTTGCTGGCGCGGGCGCAAGAGCGAGTCTTGTCGCATCTGCAGTTTGACGATGCCGCTGTCGATACGTTGATCGGTTATGCCGATGGCGACGCCCGCAGGTTGCTCAACTTGCTGGAGCAAAGCGGCAGCGCCATCAAGGCTTCCGGCGTGACGCAGGTGACCGCAGAGTTCCTGGAAAATGCACTGACCTTGAATGCGCGCCGCTTTGATAAAGGCGGCGACAATTTTTACGATCAGATTTCAGCCCTGCACAAATCGGTGCGCGGCTCCAGCCCGGACGGTGCGCTGTATTGGTTGTGCCGCATGCTGGACGGCGGCGCCGATCCCAAATATCTGTCGCGGCGGATTGTCCGCATGGCTTGGGAAGACATCGGCCTGGCCGACCCGCGCGCGATGCAGATCGCGACCGACGCCGCCGCCACTTACGAACGGCTGGGTTCGCCGGAAGGTGAGCTGGCGCTAGGGCAGGCGGTGATTTATCTGGCGGTGGCGGCCAAGAGCAATGCCGGGTACAACGCCTTCAATCAAGCCATGGCGTTTGTCAAAAAAGATAAGTCGAGAGAAGTGCCGGTGCATCTGAGAAATGCGCCGACCAGGCTGATGAAGGAGCTTGGCTACGGCCATGAGTATCGTTACGCGCACGACGAGCCGCATGCCTATGCCGCCGGCGAAACCTATTTGCCGGATGGTATCGGCGATCCCGGCTGGTACCAGCCGGTGCCGCGTGGCGTGGAATCCAAGATTGCCGAGAAAATGCAGTTCTTGAGAAGTCTCGACGATGGCGCCAACAGCGATAAGTGACGCTGAGGTTCGGAGGCTCAGATTCGGAAGCTTAGTCTCGGCAGGCTAGACTCGAAAGGATTTCAAGCCACGCGCACCGGTGAAAACAGTTTGGCGAAATCGACTTCCTTGCGCTGGCTAGTCTCGGTCAGCAGCTCGGAGGCATATTCGCCGAGGTGGTGCTCCATTAATCTGGCAGCGCGTTCGGCATCTCCTTGTTCGATCGCATCGAGTATCGCGCTGTGCTCGTCGGCCGAGCAGCTATTGCGCTTTGGCTTTTCATACAAGCCTATCAACAAGGAAGTGCGCGCAATCAAGGTGCGCAGATAGGCGCTGACGATAGTGTTTTGATTGGCTTCGCTGAGCTTCATGTGGAACTCGCCGGAAAGGCGGATCCAATCCCCCCAGTTGCCTTGTTCGCGCAGCGCATGTTCTTCCCTTACCAGTTCGCGCAGTTCCGGCAAAGCCTTGCGTTTGCCGGCCAGGCTTTTAATCGAGCCGGCTTCGAGGATGATGCGCGCTTCGAATACTTCGCGTGCTTCCTTGCCATCGTACATGGCGATCACGGCGCCGCGATTCGGCTGCAAATCAATCACGCGCTCATGCGCCAGTTTCACGAAAACCCGTCTTAAAGTGCCGCGCGTGACGCCGAAAGCTTCGCATAGCGGCGCTTCGACCAGGCGTGTTCCTGGCGGTAATTGATGATCAAGGATGGCGTTGATGATGGACAGGTGGATGCGAGCGTCGATTTCATCGTTGCTCAATTCATCTTGCCAGATCTTGGGAGTGGCCCTCATGCCAGGGCTCCCATCGTTTGCTTGGGCGGCATTTCAAAATGAGCTGGAATCAATATTGTGCACAATTTACGCATGGTCGCAGGATATTTTTAAAGTATTTCTGCAGTATAAATCCTAACCACTCATTCTGCACGGCCGCCATTTTCGCTGTGCGTCGCAACATGTATTTTTTACCAACTATTTCAAAAGAGTGCTACATTGCAAAGCACGTGCATAAATATTGTGCACATTATTTGTCTGTATTGAACACACAATTCTTGATCCTGTACATCATGGCAGTCATTTGAGGAGACACGATGGAGAAGCACAATGCAATTATCAAGCCTTCGTATGACGACAGGCTGACCAATGAAGATCTGGCGCCGCTGAGAAAGCAAAGCTGGAACAGCTACAATATTTTCGCGTTCTGGATGTCCGACGTCCATAGCGTGGGCGGCTATATCACTGCCGGGAGCTTGTTCGCGCTGGGCTTGAGCAGCTGGCAAGTATTGGCGGCGCTGCTGATCGGGATCTTGATCGTGCAGTTCTTCGCCAACCTGGTAGCCAAGCCCAGCCAGGTGACAAGTGTTCCCTATCCGGTCATTTGCCGCAGCACTTTTGGTGTGCTTGGGGCAAACATTCCCGCGCTTATCCGCGGGCTGATTGCGGTGGCCTGGTACGGCATCCAGACATATCTTGCGTCCAGCGCCTTTCTGTTGATCGTGCTCAAATTTTTCCCTGAGACGGCAATCTATGCCGACGTCATGCAATACGGCTTTGCCGGCCTGTCTTACCTTGGTTGGGCTGCTTTTGCGGTGATGTGGGTATTGCAGGCAATCGTCTTCTGGACCGGCATGGATGCGATCCGTAAATTTATCGACTGGGCCGGCCCGGCGGTATACGTAGTGATGTTCTTGCTGGCCGCCTGGCTGATCCACAAAGCCGGCTGGAGCAATATCGATCTGAATCTGGGTGGCATCAAATATAGCGGCGCGGCGGTGATTCCGATCATGCTCAATGCGATTGCGCTGGTGGTCTCTTATTTTTCTGGACCGATGCTCAATTTTGGCGATTTCACGCGTTATTGCAAGGATTACAAGGCTGTGAAGCGGGGGAATTTCTGGGGCTTGCCGGTCAATTTCCTCGGTTTTTCATTATTGACCGTGGTCTGCATCGCCGCCACCTTGCCGCTGTATGGCAAGTTGATCACCGATCCGGTTGAAATGGTCAGCCATATCGACAATACCTTTGCGGTGGTGCTGGGCGGCCTGACTTTCATGATTGCTACGGTGGGCATCAATATCGTCGCCAATTTCGTTTCGCCGGCTTTCGACTTTTCCAATGTGGCGCCGAAATTGATCAGCTGGCGCATGGGCGGCCTGATCGCCGCAGTCGGGTCGATTTTCATCACGCCCTGGAATCTGTTCCATAGTCCGCAGATGATTCACTATACGCTGGATATTCTGGGCTCTTTCATCGGCCCATTGTTCGGCATCTTGATTGCGGATTTTTACCTTGTAAGAAAGCAGCAAGTGAACGTCGACGATCTGTTCACCATGGACCGCAACGGCGCCTATTGGTATCGCAACGGTTATAACCCGAGAGCCATCATGGCGCTGATTCCGTCAGCCTTGATTCCGATGCTGTGCGTATTGCTGCCATCACTCAGCAACCTGGCCAATTTCAGCTGGTTCATCGGCATGGCTTGCGGCCTGGCGATTTACTCGGCTATCAGCATCAAGCAGGGGGCGGCGGCAAAAGGGGCGGGCGTCCAATTTGAAAATAAAGTCATCAATCCGAATACTAAAGAAGGCGCGGAGGTCTAATTTTGAAAATTAAAATCATCAATCCCAACACAACCTGGAGCATGACCGAGAAAATCGGTGATTGCGCGCGCCGGGTTGCCGCCGCCGGTACCGAAATCGTGGCGGTCAGCCCGAGCATGGGGCCGGCGTCGATCGAAAGCCATTACGACGAAGCGCTCAGCGTGCCGGGAATCCTTGACGAAATCAGGACAGGCGAAGCCAGCAGCGTCGATGCCTACGTGATTGCTTGTTTTGGCGATCCCGGCTTGTATGCCGCACGCGAAGCTGCGCGTGGGCCGGTGATCGGTATTGCCGAAGCGGCGATGCACGCAGCGAGCCTGATCGGCAATAGTTTCAGCGTGGTCACCACGCTTGAACGGACTTGCGGCATCGCCTGGCATCTGGCCGAGATGTATGGCATGCGGCGTTTCTGCCGCAAGGTACGCGCCTGTGAATTGAATGTGCTGGATCTGGAACAACCCGGTTCGGACGCCTACCGCATCATCCTGGCGGAATGCCGCCAGGCGATGCAGCAAGACAAGGTCGACAGTATCGTGCTTGGCTGCGCCGGCATGACGGATCTTTGTAAAAAGATTGAAAGCGAGCTTGGCATCGCCGTGGTCGACGGCGTGACGGCTGCGGTAAAGCTGGCGGAGAGCCTGGTGCAGCTTGGCCTTAAGACCGGCAAGCGGCGCGACCTGGCGTTTCCTTTACCTAAACCGTATACCGGTTTGCTGGAAGATTTTTCCAGGGATCGGGTGCCGGCCGGGTCATAGGTCATACGTCATAGATAGCCACGCGTGAAGTCGGGCGACACCACTGCGGAGTGCAGCAGATTGACGACGTGATAGATGCCGAAGATGGGAAGCCCGGTCGCGGCTTGCACCGCCGTTGCGTACGGTTGCAAATTGGTGCATTCAAACAGGAACGCTCCCAAATCGGGCGCTTCAGCCAGCATAGCCTGGCACACGTCTACCACTTCGCGTCTGGTCTGGTCCACATCAAGGGCGTAATCGGGATCGTTGCTTGTGCCCAGAATGGTTCTGAAAGACGGGAACGACTCCATGCCCCGCACCAGCAGCCGCCAGCCGGGTTCGACGCCAGCAGCTTGCAGATGATCGGCCGACAAGCTTTGCGCATCGGCGGTGACTATGCCGATGCTGCGCATCGGTCCGAGCATGCGGCGCAGCATCGGCAGCAGGAACAGGCTTGAGGTAATGACGGGAACCGTCACAGCCTCGGCAATTTCGTCCTGGACTACGGTAAGGAAGCCGCAGGTAGTGGTGATGGCGCGGACGCCGTCGTTTTCCAATTCCCTGGCGGCTTCAATGAACGACGGCAGCAGCGCGCGCGCCCGGTCAGGGGCCGCCACGATTTGTTCTGGCCTGGCTCCAGGCACGACCTTATATCGCACTGGAAAGTCAAATGTGGTGGCGTTGCCGACATCACCGGGGATTCTCGGAAATTTCGTGTCCAACACAAGAATGCCGACACTTTCTCCATATATGGCGCGTCCGCCGCGAATGATCATGCTGTCTCCCGAGAGTGATGCAAGCTTAGTCTGAAGTCACCGGAACCGCTTTGCCGAATAGGGCGCTGGATCGATTACTGTGGGCCGGCCAGAGATGAAATCGGCGACCAGCCGGCCAGAAACAGGCCCCGAGGCCAAGCCGATATGTCCATGTCCAAAAGCATGAATCACATCCTGGCAGCCGGACGCAGGCCCAAGCACCGGGCGGCCGTCGGTGGTTGACGGCCTGTGCCCCATCCAACGCTGGATGACTGCTGTTTTGATGATCGACGCGAGCGCCGGATAGGTTGCCACGGCGTGCCGTAAAAGTGTCTCGGCCCGGCTCCAGTCCGGCGCCGTCTGCATTCTGGTCAGCTCCACTTGTCCGGCGATGCGCAGACCGGCTAAGGTCGATGTATTGCCGGTTTTGGCGTCGGCTGGCATCACCGGCACCGCCAGTTTGACTGGCGGGTTTTCTATGACGACGTGATAGCCGCGTTCGCTTTCCATGATGATCTTGTCGCCGGCTGATTTCGCCAAGGACTTGGAATGAATACCGGCGGCGATGACGGCGCGGTCGCAGGACAGTTCGCCGTTGTCGGTAAGGACGGCGCGCAGGCGGCCGTTTTGCAAATCGAATCCGCTAGCCTTGGCACGCTGCAGAATGGCTCCCTGCTCAAGCGCATGGCGCACCAGCGCTGCCACATAGGCTCCCGGATCGGCACAGTGCGCACCTTGCTCTAGCAGAATGGCGAATTGATATTTTCGGTCAAGTTCGGGGACCAATGCGTGGATTGCTGGTGCGTCCAGCTCCTTCCAGCTCACCCCATTGTCGCGGCGTAAACGCCAGGCCAGCGCCTCCGTCTCGAAGGCGGCGCGGTCAGGATAGGCGTACAGCAGCCCGCTGCTCACGATCAGATCCGCGACACCGGCTTCTTGCGCCAATCCGCGGTGCCGGGCGGGTGCATCGTGGAGCAGAGCCGATAGCGCACGCGCGGTGGCTTCGACGCGGGCCACGCTGGCGCCGGCCCAGATGAACCTGATCAGCCAGGGAAATAGCGATGGCAGTGCGCTCCAGCGGATCGTCAGCGGACTGTTTTTATCGAACAGATACTTGGGTATTTTTTTCCACAAACCTGGCATGGAAACCGGCACCACCGAAGCCGGGCTTAGCCATGCCGCGTTGCCGTAGCTGGCGGCTTGTGCGCCGCCTGGCTGGCCCGGGTCAAGCAGCGTGACGGCGTGGCCGTCGCGCAGCAATTCGATGGCGCAGGCGGCGCCGACAATACCCGCACCGATGACTACCACGCGCAAAGCAGCGGGCGGGCTGGTTTTTGAATTCAAGCTGTTTCCTTCTGATTCGGAAGAGGAGCGGCGCTATTGCCCAGTCGATTGCCCAATCTATTGCACACTGTTTTTGAAGCGCGACAGGAAGCTGCGGGTAGCTTCTTTCTGCGGATTGTCGATGACAATTGCGGGCGGCCCGGATTCGACCACCACACCGTCGCGCATGAAAATCACCTGGTCGGCCACCTCTCTTGCAAAGGCTATTTCATGCGTAACCAGGATCATGGTCATGCCTTCCGCCGCCAGCGAGCGTATGACGTTCAGCACTTCGCCCACCAGTTCCGGATCCAGCGCCGAAGTGGCTTCGTCGAACAGCATTACCGCCGGTTTCATGGCCAATGCCCTGGCAATCGCGACCCGTTGCTTTTGTCCTCCCGACAGCATGCTCGGATAAGCCTCTGCACGGTCGCTCAAGCCAACCCGTTGCAGCAGCGCGTCGGCGACGGCGCGCGCCTCTTGCTTCGGTGTTTTCAACACCGTGACCATGCCTTCCATCACATTCTGCTGGACGGTCATGTGCGGGAACAGGTTGAAGTGCTGAAAAACCATGCCGGTCCTGGAACGGAATTTTGCCAGGTCCCGCGCTTTCGGCAGCGTCGTGTTTTTGCCGTCAAATATGATCGACTGGCCGCCGACATCGACCACGCCGGCGTCCGGTATCGTCAGCAGATTTATGCAGCGCAGCAAGGTCGATTTGCCGGATCCTGACGGCCCGATCATTGCCACCACCGAGCCCTTGCTTATCTGTAAGGAGATATCTTTCAAGACGACGTTATCGCCAAAACATTTTTTAAGATTCTGGATTGAAATCATTTCACTGCCCATTGCTAAGCTCCCCGCCCATCAGACATTTTTACTTCAAGCCGCTTGGCCAGGATTGTTGCCGGCAGCAGGATCGCAAAATACAGGGCGGCGATCAGCGAGTAGATTTCCAGCGGCCGATAGGTATCGTGGGCGATGATTTGCCCTTGATAGAGCAGGTCGGGTACCGCCAGAACTGAAAGCAGCGAGGTGTTTTTCAACTGCATGATGGATTGGCTGACCAAGGGCGGCGTCATCCGCTTGAACGCTTGCGGCAGCACTACGCGCCGCATCAGCTGGAATTGCGTCATTCCCAACGCCATGCCAGCTTCCGATTGCCCGGGGTCGATGGAAATCACGCCGCCGCGGATGATCTCGGAATAGAAGGCGCCTCCATATAAGGTCAACGCCAGCACTGCCGCCATGCCTGGCGTCAGTTCGATGCCGGTCAAGATAGGCAGCGCATAGTAAAACCAGATCAGTTGCACAAGTACCGGCGTGCACCTGAACAGTTCTACATAAGCCCGAAACGGCCCGGATATGTAGACCTTCGGCGACAGCCGGCACAGGCCCGCAATGAGGCCAACCAGCAACCCCAATATGACGACGATGACGGTGTAGCCTACTGTGTAACCAAAACCTATGAAAATGATGTTCCGGTACTGCCAAAGCGTATGGAAATCCCATTGATACATGCCTGCCCCTCAGCTTAATTCAACTTGATTCGGCTTAACTAACTCAGCTTAAAAATGAACTTGGGATGGAAAAGCGCTCGGCGGTACGCCGACCAGGGTTTGCATATTGGAGAGGATGGCGTTTTTCACCTTTCCTGAGGCCCTGGCTTGCTCCAGCCAGGCATTCACGGCCTTGGTGAAAGTCTGGTCGGATTGTTTGCGGATGCCGACATTGGTTGGATTGGTTTCGTCCGGGGTGGGGAAGACGATATGGCCGATGTTAGGCAGCTTGGTCAGCAGCGCGGTCGACAGCAGAATCACCAGTACCTGGCAATCGACCCGGCCGGATTGCAGCGCCATGGTGGCGGCGGCGGAAGTTTCAAAGCGCAGGATATTCGCCTTTGGCAAGATCCTGGTAACCAGCTGATCGTGGCTCGAACCGACATCGACCGCTACCTTGACGTTGGGTGAGTTGAGCTGTTCCCAGTGTTCAAAATTAAAGCCCTTCTTGGCGACCACCGTGTTGTAGTTCTGGAAAATCGGATTAGAAAAATCAACCACTTCGCGCCGCGCCGGGGAGGGCGCCATGCCCAGCTGGCAATCGATTTTATTGGTCTGTACGTCCAGCACGGCGTTGCCCCAGGTTGTTTCAACCCATTCAACCTCAGCTTTCAGATACTTGGCAAGATCGCGCCCCAGGTCCACCATGAAGCCGCGCCATTCACTGGTCGCCAGGTCCTTGGTGAAATACGGCGAGGCGCCGTTAATCGCCCCCATGCGCAGCTTGCCGGTGCGCTTGATCCTGGCGGCGGTTGACTCCGGTTCCTGGGCAAAGGTCGAACCGACTGCTGCCAATGAGCCAACAGCAATGGTTTGAGCGATGAAGTTGCGTCGATTGATATGCATGTCTGTCTTCTTGAGTTGAGGTTGGCTGGGAAAACTACATCTGAAAATACTCGGTTTGAAGTGTAAAGTCACCCGAAAATGCATCTGCCGCCTGTCATTCCTAAGCAAGATTGAGGCCCATTGTGCGCGGTATGGAGAGATCGGCTTCACTCCACGTTCTAAGCTAATCTGAAAAAGTAGCTTGACTCAAATTGTAGTGTGACTATAATTTCCGACGCTCAACCAATGAAGTCGCGGCGCTAATGGCCGCCGTAATAAAGCTAAATATTAAAAAATTACTCTTGAATCAATGCGACCAAGATCGCGCTGATCGATTTGGAAGTAATAAATACAAGAAACGACCTGGTACAGGCCGGAGACAGAAACAATGGAAATGCCACAGCTGGGGAGGTCGATCCGCGCGCGGCGTCATGCTATCAAGAAGACGCTGGTGCAAGTCGCGACCGAAACCGGATTGACCGCAGGATTTATTTCGCAGCTTGAGCGCGGCCAGACCAGTCCCTCGATTACCTCGCTGGTGGTGATCGCCAAGGCGCTGGGCGTGGCCATTGGCGATCTGATCAAACAACCTGCGCAATTGCGGCCAGACACCTATCGCAGCCAGCGGCAACCGTATTCGGTCGCCAGCGGCCGCGTCAAATACGAAAGACTATCGACGGTATTCCCCGGCAGCCAGGTGCATTCGGTGAAGTTCACCATGCCATCCGGTTACAAATCGGAGATGGTCTCGCACGAAGGCGATGAAATGATCTTTGTGCTGAGCGGACAAATCGGCTACACGGTAGGTAAAGACAGCTATGTACTGAATGTTGGCGACAGCCTGCATTTCGACGCCAATATCCCGCACAGCATTGAATCGCTACCGCACGAAAATGAAGTGGCGGAGGTGATCTGGGTCGGCACCGTGGCGCTGTTCGACGGTCCGCAATCGCCGCTATCCGAGGAGCAGGAGCAGCTGTTGCGCGGGACCGAATTTTTTTGATGCGCCGAATGGATGTTGGCGTATGGCATGATTTTTGCATTTGCAAAACGCGACGCTTGCTGGTGCTGTCGTGAAGCTGAGCAGTGAACTTGAACAATGGTGTCAGTAATGACAGCGCAACGGAGTAGGGATGGAGCAAGCGATGGATCAAATCATAATCAAGCAAATGTCCCGTGTGGAGCAACATGTTTAAGCCCGCCATCTACGCCCAGCGCCGAGGCCAGCTGAAGCAGCGCTTTGCTTCCGGCCTGCTGCTGTTGCCCGGCAATACCGATGTCTCCATGAACTATTTGCATAACCATTACTGGTTTCGCCAGGATTCATCGTTTTCTTATTTCTTCGGTTTGAACCAGCCTGAACTGGCGGCGCTGATCGATATCGACGCCGATAGCGAGATCCTGTTCGGCGACGATCCCAGCCTCGACGATGTGATCTGGGTCGGGCCGACTTCTTCTTTGGCGCAGCGCGCCGAGACAGTAGGCATCACATCGGTGCAGCCGTATCGGCAACTGGCCGAAGTACTGGCGCAGGCGCGTCGCCAGGGCCGTACGATTCATTACCTGCCGCCGTATCGCGGCGAAACCGTGCTTGAACTGGCCAGCCTGCTGGATTGCACCCCAGAGCAATGTAAGGCCGGCGCTTCCGAAAGCCTGATGGCAGCTGTGATTGCGCTGCGTGAAATCAAGGGCGAAGAAGAAATCGAAGAAATCGAAAACGCCCTTAGCGTGACGCGCGACATGCATATCTCCGCCATGCAATTGGCCAAGGCGGATGTCTTTGAATACCAGGTGGTGGCGGCGATGGAGGGCGTCATGCGCAGCCATGATCTGCAAAACGCCTATCCGATGATTTTTTCCCGCAGCGGCGAGATTTTGCATAACCGCGATCACAAGAATCGTTTGCAGGCGGGCGATCTGGTGGTGAACGATTCCGGCGCTTCCAGCGCTTTGGGTTATGCCAGCGACATTACGCGCACCTTTCCGGTCGGCGGCCGTTTCAGCGAACGCCAGCGCAACCTGTACGAAATAGTGCTGGCCGCACAGCAGCTGGCGATTGCCGCCATGCGGCCGGGTGTCTCCTATCTCGAGGTACATAAACTAGCCGCCGGGCACATGGTCGCGGCGATGTCCAAGCTTGGATTTTTTTATGGCAGCCCGGAGCAGGTGGTCGAATCCGGCGCCTACGCCATCTGCTTCCCGCATGGCTTGGGTCATCAGATGGGGTTGGACGTGCACGATATGGAAGGCTTGGGCGAAACCCGGGTTGGTTACGACGCCAGTGTCAGCCGTAGCGAACTGTTTGGCCTGCGCAATCTGCGCCTGGCAAAACCTTTGCGCGCAGGCATGGTGGTGACGGTGGAGCCAGGCATGTATTTCATTCCAGCCTTGATCCAGCGCTGGCAGGCGGAAGCGCGCCACAGCAGCTTGATCAACTATGAAAAGTTTGTCGAGCACATGGGTTTTGGCGGCATCCGCATCGAAGACGATGTGCTGGTGACCAGTTCAGGGGCAAGAGTGCTGGGGCCGGCGATTCCTAAAACCTGTGCCGAGATCGAGGCGTTGATGTCGGCTTGAAGTAAATAGCGATATTGCAAACGGATGTTGCAAGCGGCCATAGACGTTGTACATTCAAGCTTGTGTTGACCTTGTGAATTGTTGTTAAATGGATCAGTTTCACCATAACCTAAGGAAAGAGACCTATGATGAAAAGAAAAATGATTGCCAAGGCCGCGCTGCTCGCCGTCTTGTGCGCCACTGCCGGTTACGCGACAGCGGCCAAGACCCTGGTGTTTTGCTCGGAAGGCAGCCCGGAAGGTTTCAACCCCCAGCTGTACACTACCGGCACCACCTTCGATGCGTCGTCGGTGCCTATGTATAACCGCCTGGTCGAATTCGAACTGGGCACCACCAAGATCCTGCCCGGCCTGGCAGAATCCTGGACCGTCTCCGACGATGGTATGACTTATACCTTCAAGCTGCGCAAGGGCGTCAAATTCCACAGCAGCGCAAAATTCAAGCCGACCCGCGATTTCAACGCCGACGATGTGCTGTTTTCGTTCAACCGCATGGGCGACGCCAATCATCCCTTCCATAAGCTAGCCGCCGGCCAGAGTTTCGGCTACTACCTCGACATGGGTATGGACAAGATCGTCGACAAGGTTGAGAAAACCGATGACAGCACCGTGGTGTTCAAGCTGAAGCATCCGGAAGCCGCGTTTATCGCCAACCTGGGCATGGATTTCGCCTCTATCCTGTCGGCCGAATATGCCGACACGATGAAGAAGGCCGGCACGCCGGAAGTGATCGACCGTGAGCCGATCGGCACCGGTCCGTTCCAGTTCGTGTCCTACCAAAAAGACGCGGTGATACGCTACAAGGCGTTCGACGCCTACTGGGACGGCCGTCCCAAGCTGGACAGCCTGATTTACGCCATCACGCCTGACGCCTCGGTACGTTACGCCAAGCTCAAGGCTAACGAATGCCAGGTCATGGCGTACCCGAAACCGGCTGACATCGAATTGATGAAAGCCGATCCGTCGATCAAGATGATGACCAAGGAAGGCTTGAACATCGGCTACATCTCCTTCAATGTCGAGAAAAAACCGTTCGATAACAAGCTGGTGCGCCAGGCGCTGAATATGGCGGTGGATAAGCAAACCATTCTGAAGACGGTTTACCAAGGCGCAGGCCAGGCAGCAAAGAACCCGATTCCGCCAACCCTGTGGGGCTATAACGACAAGATCAAGGACTACGTCTACGATCCGGTCAAGGCCAAGGAGTTGTTGACCAAGGCTGGTTATCCAAATGGCGTTGAAGTGGAAATGTGGTATCTGCCGGTCACCCGTCCCTACAATCCGGACGGCAAGCGCATGGCTGAGCTGATCCAGGCTGACTGGGCAAAAATCGGCGTCAAGACCAAGCTCACCACCTACGAATGGACCGAATACCTGAAGCGCAGCAAGCAGGGCGACCAGCATTCGATGATGTTCGGCTGGTCCGGCGACAACGGCGATCCGGATAATTTCTTCGGACCATTGCTGAGCTGCGAAGGCGTCAAAGGCGGTGGCAATACGGCGCGCTGGTGCAACAAGGATTACGAAGCGCTGATCCAGAAAGCCAAGCTGACGCCGAAGCAGGATGAACGCGCCAAGTTGTATGAACAGGCACAGGTCATCGTGCACGAAGAAGCGCCTTGGATCGATCTGGCGCACTCGGTTCGCTTCACGCCGGTGCGTAAAGAGGTAGTCGGCTTCAAGATGGCGGTGTTTGCTCACCATCACTTTGAGAAGGTCGATCTGGCCAAGTAAGCCATGGTCTGATTTTTGTTCTGATCTTAGGCCGCCGCTACTGCGTGTAGGGGCGGCTTAAATTTACCGATATCAATAGATATCAAAACAACCGACGGCAATCATGTTGCTGTCATCTTTCTTCGAACAGGTACGCGCCAATGTTTGGATTTCTCCTGCGCCGTGTCGGTCTGGTCATTCCGACCTTTCTCGGCATCACGCTGCTGGTGTTTTTATTGATACATCTGATCCCGGGCAACGCGGTCGAAGCCATGACCGGCGAGCGCGGCATGGACCCTGCGCGTTATGCGCAAATGGCGCATGAGCTGGGCCTCGATCAGTCGCTTTACATGCAGTATTTCAATTATCTGGGCAATGTCTTCAAGGGCGACCTGGGCGTCTCCATCATGACCCATACTTCGGTCCTGAGCGAATTCAAGACCCTGTTTCCGGCAACCCTGGAACTGTCTTTTTGCGCGATGCTGTTTGCGCTGATAATCGGCGTGCCGGCCGGTATCCTGGCGGCGCTGAAACGCAATACCGTGTTCGACTATTCAGTCATGGGCGTGTCGCTTACCGGTTATTCGATGCCGGTATTCTGGTGGGCCTTGCTGCTGATCCTGCTGTTTTCGGTGACGCTGGGCTGGACTCCGGTTTCCGGTCGCATCGATATCCTGTTCGACGTGCCGCCGGTAACCGGCTTCATGCTGATCGACAGTCTGCTGGCCGACGATAGCGGCGTCTTCAAATCCGCGGTCTCGCATCTGATCCTGCCGACGATTGCGCTCGGCACCATCCCGCTGGCGGTGATTGCCCGCATGACGCGTTCGGCGATGCTGGAAGTGCTGCGCGAAGACTATGTCCGTACCGCGCGCGCCAAAGGCTTGTCGCGCAGCCGGGTGGTAGTGGTGCATGCCTTGCGCAATGCGCTGATCCCGGTGATCACGGTGATCGGCTTGCAGGTTGGCGTGATGCTGGCCGGCGCGATCCTGACTGAGACCATCTTTTCCTGGCCCGGCATCGGCAAATGGCTGGTGGCGGCAATCCAACGCCGCGATTATCCGGTAGTGCAGGGCGGGATTCTGCTGTCGGCCACCATCATCATCGTTGTCAATCTGATCGTCGATCTGTTGTACGGCGTGATCAATCCTCGTATCCGGCATGGCTCATGAATAACGTCAATCCTACTCAAACAAGTCCGGCCTCGGTCAACGCACCGGCTACCCCCGCTGCCGCGCCACCGCATCCGGCACGCGAACTGTGGTCGTATTTCAGCCAGAACCGGGGTGCGGTGATCGGCCTCGCCATCATCATCGTGATGGTGCTGGCGGCTTTGTTCGCTGACTTTATCGCACCGCATTCGCCGATCGAACAATTCCGCGATGCGACCTTGGTGCCGCCGGCCTGGCAGGTGGGCGGCAGCAGCAAATTCCTGCTCGGCACCGACCCGGTCGGGCGCGACATGCTGTCGCGTCTGATCCACGGCGCCCGGCTGTCGCTGATCATCGGCCTGGTGTCGGTCACGCTTTCGCTCGCCATCGGTATTTTGCTAGGGCTGGCGGCCGGCTACTTCCGTGGCGTGGTCGAGACTGCGATCATGCGCCTGATGGACGTCATGCTGGCCTTGCCGAGCCTGCTGCTGGCAGTAGCGGTGGTGGCGATTCTGGGGCCTGGCCTGATGAATGCGATGTATGCGATTGCGATCGTGATGATGCCGCACTATGCGCGCCAGACCCGCGCCGCCGTCATCGGCGAAATGTCGCGCGACTATGTCAACGCCTCGCGCATCGCCGGCGCCGGTCCCTTGCGCATCATGTTCAATTGCGTCTTGCCGAACTGCCTGGCGCCCTTGATCGTGCAGGCCACTCTCGGCTTTTCCGAAGCGATCCTGGACGCCGCCGCACTGGGCTTCCTGGGGCTGGGCGCGCAGCCGCCGACGCCTGAATGGGGTTCGATGCTGGCCAGCGCCATGGAGTTCATCCAGAGCGCCTGGTGGGTAGTGACTTTCCCCGGGCTGGCGATCCTGATCTCGGTATTGGCGTTCAACCTGATGGGCGATGGCTTGCGCGACGCGCTTGACCCTAAACTGAAACGATAGAGCGTACCCACATGGCATTGCTAGAAATTAAAAACCTGAGAGTCGAATTCGGCTCGACGGCAGCACCATTCACCGCCGTCGACGGCCTCGACCTTGAAGTCGAGGCCGGCGAAGTGATCGGCATCGTCGGCGAGTCAGGCTCCGGCAAGAGCGTCACCTCGCTGGCCTTGATGGGTTTGATCGACTACCCGGGCCGGGTCAAGGGCGAGCGCATGGCTTTCGATGGCCGCGATCTGTTGACCATGCCGGACAAGGAAAGGCGCGGCTTGCTGGGTAAGGATATCGCGATGATCTTCCAGGATCCGATGACCAGCCTGAATCCGTCTTACACGGTGGCCTATCAATTGATGGAAACCCTGCGCGTGCACCAGGGCGGCTCCGGCAAGGCGTTGCGGGCGAAAGCGCTGGCGCTCTTGAAGCAAGTCGATATCCCCGATCCGGAGCGGCGCCTGGACGCCTATCCGCATCAATTATCGGGCGGCATGAGCCAACGGGTGATGGTGGCGATCGCGATCGCCTGCAATCCGCGCTTGTTGATTGCCGATGAGCCGACCACCGCTTTGGATGTCACGGTGCAGGCGCAAATGCTGGAGCTGTTGCTGCAACTGCAGCGCGACCGCGGCATGGCCTTGATGCTGATCACCCATGATCTGAGCGTCGTCGCCCAGACTGCGCAGCGGGTGATGGTGATGTATGCCGGGCAGGTAGTGGAGACCGGCCGCGTGCCGGATATTTTCAACGCCCCCAAGCATCCTTATACACAGGCGTTGCTGGCGGCGCTGCCGGAACACAATATCGGCCGTGCACGTTTGCAAACCATTCCTGGCGTGGTGCCCGGCCAGTACGACCGGCCCAGCGGTTGCCTGCTCAGCCCGCGCTGCGCCTATGCGCAAGACCGTTGCCGCCAGGTCCGGCCCGAGTTGCTGGGCGTGGCGCAGCAGCAAGTGCGCTGCCATTTTCCGCTAGATCATGCCGGTCAGCCGACTAACGGCTGGTCAGAAATATCCCGCAAAACACCCGATCCAATGCTCAGCAGTGGGGTTGCATGATGAAGAGTTCAACTATCAACGAAATCGCCAACCGCGTGGTTTTGCTCGAAGCAAAAAGCCTGGTCAAGCACTACAGCGTATCGCAAGGTTTGTTCAAGCCGAAAGCGACGGCGCGTGCGCTGGACGGCGTTTCCTTCCAGCTTGAACCGGGCAGGACGCTGGCAGTAGTGGGTGAATCCGGTTGCGGCAAATCGACCCTGGCGCGTCAGATCACCATGATCGAACCGCCCACCGGCGGCGAATTGTGGATGGATGGCGCCAACATCGCCGATGCCGATCGCGCTACGTTGAAACGGGTGCGGCCGCTGGTGCAGATGGTGTTTCAAAATCCCTATGCCAGCTTGAATCCGCGCAAGAAAGTCGGCCAGATGCTGGAAGAGCCGCTGATCATCAATACCGGATTGAATCACAGTCAGCGCGCCGAAAAGGCGCAGGCGATGATGGCCAAGGTCGGTTTGCGGCCGGAGCACTACGGCCGTTATCCGCATATGTTTTCCGGCGGTCAGCGGCAACGGGTGGCGATCGCGCGCGCCTTGATGCTGGACCCCAAGGTGATCGTGGCCGATGAACCGGTGTCCGCGCTCGACGTCTCGATCCAGGCCCAGGTGCTGAACCTGCTGATGGATTTGCAGCAAGCCAGCGGCGTTGCCTATCTGTTTATCTCGCACAATCTGTCAGTAGTCGAACATATTGCCGACGACGTGCTGGTGATGTATCTCGGAAAAACCGTCGAACACGGCAGCAAGCAGCAAGTGTTCAGCCGGCCGCTGCATCCTTACACCAAGGCTTTACTGGCCAGTACGCCACGCATCGATCCGGCCCAGCGCCAGCAAAAAATGATGTTGCCGGGGGAGTTGCCGTCGCCGCTGGCGCCGCCGCCTGGTTGCAGTTTTAACAATCGTTGCCCATATGCGATCGAACGCTGCCGGCAAGAGGTGCCGCTATTGCAGCCGTTTGACGGCCGTTTGGTGGCTTGCCATCGGGTAGCCGAGATCTCCTGAGTGGCTGACTAGCCGCCGATCTGCCTTTGGGCATATCGGCGGCTGGCTGGGCTTGGTACAATGGCGGCTTAATTTTCCGTCTATTTACCCTAAGTCTCCTAAGCCCATGATCGACATCCAACTTCTTCGTAAAGACATTGCTACAGTCGCCGCCCGTTTGGCGGCGCGCAAATTCCAGCTCGACGTCAACGGCTTCAACGCGCTGGAAGCCGAGCGCAAGCAAATCCAGACCCGTACTGAAGAATTGCAAATGCAGCGCAACTCGCTGTCCAAGCAAATCGGCATGCTGAAAGGCAACGGCGAAGACGCTTCGGCCGTGATGGCGGAAGTGGCCGGTATCGGCGATGAATTGAAGGCGTCCGCAACCAAGCTGGACCAGGTGCAAGAGCAGGTCAGCACCTTCTTGCTGGCGGTGCCGAATATTCCGCACGAAACAGTCCCGGTCGGCGCTGACGAGACAGGCAACGTCGAAATGCGCAAAGTCGGCACGCCGCGCAGCTTCGATTTTGAAGTGCGCGATCACGTCGATGTGGGCGCCATGCATGGTTTGGATTTCGACGTCGCCGCCAAGCTCACCGGTTCGCGTTTTGCCGTCATGAAGGGCGGCATCGCCCGCCTGCATCGCGCCCTGGGCCAGTTCATGCTGGACACCCACGGCGCCGAACACGGCTATACCGAATGCTATACACCCTACATCGTCAACGCCGATTCGCTGCGCGGCACCGGCCAGTTGCCGAAGTTTGAAGAAGATTTGTTTGCAGTGAAAAAAGGTGGCCAGGAAGGCGAGCAGGGCGCCGACCATGCCGCGCTGTACCTGATTCCGACGGCCGAGGTGCCGCTCACCAATATCGTGCGCGACGAAATCGTTGCCGGTGAAACGTTGCCGATCAAGATGGTTGCGCACTCGCCGTGTTTCCGTTCGGAAGCCGGCAGCTACGGCCGCGACACCCGCGGCATGATTCGCCAGCATCAGTTCGACAAAGTCGAAATGGTGCAAATCGTGCATCCGGAAAAATCATACGAAGCACTGGAAGAAATGGTCGGCCACGCCGAAAATATCCTGAAAAAACTCGGCCTGCCGTATCGCGTGGTGTCCTTGTGCACCGGCGACATGGGTTTCGGCGCAGCCAAGACCTACGATCTGGAAGTATGGCTGCCGGCGCAAAATACCTACCGCGAAATTTCCTCGGTCTCCAACGTCGAGGCGTTCCAGGCGCGCCGCATGCAAGCCCGTTTCCGCAACGCCCAAGGCAAGACCGAGCTGGTGCATACGCTGAACGGTTCCGGCCTGGCGGTCGGACGCACCTTGGTTGCATTGCTGGAGAATTATCAGCAGGCAGACGGCAGCGTCGAAATCCCGGCGGTGCTGCATCCGTACATGGGCGGCATTACCAGGCTGAGTGCATAAGTAGCTGATTTGAAAAGACTATTTTGCAGGATATGGACGTCGGCATTTTTCGTAGAATGGTGTCAATAAAAAGACGTTCCATAGTCAAAAAGAGTCTGCTATAATCTTGCGCTTTGCTGCATTAAACACAGCAAGTCGACCGAAACCGGAGAGGTGGCAGAGTGGTCGAATGTACTTGACTCGAAATCAAGCGTACGTTAAATCGTACCGTGGGTTCGAATCCCACCCTCTCCGCCAATATTAGCAAAAACCCCTTGATTTCATTATGAAATCAAGGGGTTTTTTGTTTTAACCATCAAATCGACATCAAATTCAAATTTGCATGTCCTGCCTATCATTCCACACCCATTGAGAATCACTTTTTCAATAATCGCTTCATCAGCAGAGTAGCGAAATCCTGCCTATGCCCTGCGACGACGTACACATAGATGTCATCGTCAATTCGTCGGTAGACGAGCTTGTGATGCGATGTAAAAACGTTCTGGTATTCAAAGATGCCAACCGACGCCAACTCTTTTATAGCAGTGCCTGGGTAGCTCTTGGCATCAACCTTTTCAAGTTTTTCAAAAATCTCGTCCTCGGCCTTCAGCCATTCGACCTCCCCCCACTTGTCAAGCATGTACTCCTGAAGTGAAAGCAAGTCCTCTTGCGCATCGGGAAGAATGATGACGGCCATTATTTGCGGCTTTGACGGACAGCACGAAGTTGTGCCCGAGACTTGTCTGCGGTGATCCCTTTGCTCTGCAGGCGATCTTTTTCACCCAAGGCGATGATTTTCAGCGCTGCAATGAGCTCTTCTTTTTCCTGAAAATGTTTGACGCTTTCAATCACCATGCTGGCCTCACCATTTTGCGTGATGACGAATGGATTTCCATTCAATTCCAGATCTTCGGAAATCTGGGCAGCATGGCTTTTCAGATAAGAGATGGACTTGATGTTGGCGACGGACGGCATGACGACCTCTCTTTACATGAGTAGACCCAAATTTAGGGCTTAATTCAGTTGGAGTCAATAGTTGACGCCTATCCTGCTTGAGGGAATAAAGTAGGTGTCACATTCAGGGATACCAAAAATATTGGGACTACGGCGTGTCATGCATCACGCCTGACGGCTTCGCTGCTATGCGGGCAAGCGAGAGCGATCTTATTCAATGGCATAGCACTTGGTTTTTTACAAATCTGAAAATTATAACTACGAGTGGAAACGGCAGGTGCATGAACACGGTAAGCGAATGTTGCCTCAATACAACATTAAATGTAAAAAAACGTTAATCTTTTCTCATCGAGATACTCGTCACCTACTCTAGTGATAGAGTCGCTAGGCGTCACGTTTCCAGTTTGCAAGATTGTCGTTTGATAACGGTGTTTTTTACTGTTGACACCTGACAATTTTGACAGTTACACAACAATGCTCGATCGTGTAGGGTGCGTATCACTTTAAAAAGTGTATTCCGTTCCCTCAGTCTTCTCTCCATTTAACAGCAGCGTTTCCACTGTTAATCATATTTTTCTTATTTCATTAAGGGCATCACTATGGCAATTGACGTTTATCTGCAAATCGACGGCATTAAGGGCGAATCTACAGACAGCGCTCACAAGGATTGGATCGAGTGCAAATCGGTCCAATGGGAAGTGCTGCAGCCGAAGTCGGCTACTGCATCCACCGGAGGCGGCCACACTGCCGAGCGTTGTGAGCACAAGGACATTGTGATTACCAAGATTGCGGATTTGGCGACACCACTGTTGCTGCAAAACTGCTCATCAGGCAAGACCATTCCTAAGGCGACGTTTGAGTTTTTACGCGCTGATGGTAAGGGTGACCGCATCACATATTTCACAATCGAACTGACCAACCTGCTGATCTCCGATGTGACGCCATCGGTGACAGAAGGCAGTGTCATGACCGAAAGCGTGAGCCTGAAATACTCCCAGGTCAAATGGAAATACGTACAACAGAAAATCGGTGGTGGCTCAGGCGGCAATACCTCTGGCGGATGGGATTTGTCGACCAACAAGGTCGTGTAACTCGCTGCGCCGATAAGAAGAGCCGTGGCGTTTCGACGCTGCGGTTCTTTTTAGCAATGATCATTTTGACTGTACGCTACCGTCCTGCGCCATCACTGCGATCTATCAACTGCTCCCCCGCATTATTTGTTAAACTTACATGGTTTTGCTATGTGGCAATGTCGTGTGTAAAGGATCTGCATGGCTGACGCCATTAAAACGCTGCGAAGCTTGGCCCAGAATCGCCAGCACAACCGAATTTTGCGCCTCTCGTTTGCGAATAATGACGCCCCGAAAGCTGAGCTGTTAGTCAATCGCCTGGATGCCAGCGAAGCCCTGAGCCGCGATTTTTCCTACACCGTTGAGCTATTGAGCGATGACGCAAACATCCCTCTGAAATCGATGATGGGGAAATTGCTTTGCGTAGAACTGGTACGGGGGGACGGCAGCACCCGTTTCTTCACCGGCTACGTCGAGAGTTTCCGCTTCAAGCGTACCGACGGCAGCTTCGCCTTTTACGAGGCGCATCTGGTGCCGTGGCTGACGTATCTGAAATCGCGCAAAGACAATTACATTTTTCATCAGTTGTCTCTGCAGGATTTAAGCGCCCACGTGTTTGCCGATTATGGCGCGTATGCCGCATGGGATTGCAAGCTGAATCATGCTGACGCAGTCGTTACCGAAATATTTCAGTTCGACGAAAGCGACAGTAACTTTGTCCATCGCCACTGGGAAAATCTAGGCTGGCATTATCACTTTGAGCATACAGCTAAAGGCCACACCTTAAAGCTGTCGGATGACTCTACCTATGCCGAACCAATAGACGGCAAGGCCGAAATTCCATTTCAGCGCCACGCCGGCGCAATCGAGGAAGACGCTATTTCCGACTGGTCGCCGGTGCGACAGTTTTCCATATCGACGGTTGCCGTCAGAAGTTTTGACTTCAAGAACCCGCGTCCACAAGAAGCCAGCGTCCCTACGCTCAACAAGCAGGGGGCGGTACCGGCAGTGGAGTCCTACGAATATGCGGGCGCTTATGGTTTCGCCAACGGCCAGGATGGCGATCGCCTCAGTCGCGTGAGAATGGAAGAACAGGAAGCCATTGCAAAAACTTTCGATGGCGCCGGCAACAACCGTTACGCGCAACCCGGGCGGACTTTCCGGCTGACTGGGCACTTTTCCGAAGACTGGTCGCCACACAACGATAAACAGAGCGGAGAACAGGATCATGAATTCCTGATCATCAGCGTCGAGCACAGCGCTACCAATAACTACCTGCAAAACGCCGATGCCGCGCCAGCCTATTCGAACCGGCTGACATGCATCCGCAAGAAAATTCCCTGGTGCCCGGGGCGCGGCTACAACAGCGAAGAAACTCGCATCTATGGTTTGCAGACGGCCACCGTAGTTGGCCCTTCAGGCGAGAATCTGCACGTCGACAATTTTGGCCGCGTGAAAGTCCAGTTCCACTGGGACCGCGTCGGCAAGAACGACCAGGACAGTTCCGCCTGGATCCGGGTTGCCAGCGGCTGGGCCGGCGCCGATCAGGGCTTCGTCGCCATTCCGCGCATCGGTCAGCTAGTGATCGTGCAATGGCTGGATGGCAATTGCGATCGGCCCATCATCACCGGCTCTGTGGCCAGCCAGAACAACATGCCATCGTGGGCCTTGCCTACGCAAAGTGCGCTGTCCGGCATCCGTAGCCGGGAATTGACACCCAATGGCGGCAATACACCGGGCGGCAGAAGCGGGCACCTGATTTTCGACGACTCCAATGCGAAAATACAAACGCAGCTCCGCAGCGATCATCTGGACAGCCAAATTTCCTTAGGCAGCATCACTCGCATTGAAAACAATGCCGGCCGCCAGGACGCGCGCGGAAACGGGTTTGAGCTGAGAACTGACGGCCATGGCGTAGTGAGATCTGCCGAAGGATTACTGCTCACCACTGAAGCAAGACCGAAGGCGGCCGCCCACATCACCGACATGGGCGAGACCGTGTCGCGCCTGACCCAGGCCCGCAGCACGCAGGAAAGCCTGGCTAACCTGGCGCAAGAACACCAGGCGCAAGACAAAGGTGCGGACCAGAGCGACGTCGCCAAGGCCATCAAATCGCAGAATGATGCGATCAAGGGCAGTGGCGGCGCAGATAAATTCCCCGAGCTGTCAGAACCGCACCTGGTGCTGGCAAGTCCGAGCGGCATCGAAGCCACTTCGGGCGCCTCCACCCATATCGCCAGCGCGGAACATACAGCGCTGACGGCGGGCAGTCACGTGTCCGTGGCGGCGGGAAAATCGTTCTTCGTCAGCGTCGCCGAAAAAGTCTCCATCCTCGCTTACAAGCTCGGTATCAAGCTCATCGCTGCCAGCGGCAAGGTACAGATCCAGGCGCAAAACGACAGCATGGAATTGCTGGCGCAGAAGGTGGTCGATATCATCAGTACGCAGGACTGGATCAATCTCAAGGCGAAAAAAGGCATACGCCTGAACGGCGGCGGCAGCGAATTCGTGATCAGCGACGGCATCACCGGATTTACCAGCGGTGCGCACGAGGTCCATGCCGCCAACCACCAGACCATGGGCCCGCAAAGCAAACCTGCGCAATTCCCCGGCTCCAAGCTATGCCCTTCGCAAACGGCGGGCGCAGCACAGTCTGGCGCTGCTTCCGTGCCGCTGGCTTGATCGATCAATCTGCTTACGAAATGCGCTAATGCAAAGTATCTCTCCCCCAGGCGAAGTCATCCGCAACGGCTATCTGCTGATCGATGCATCCAATATCGACGATGAAACGTTTGCAGAACCGTTGCCGATGCTGCGCTGCACGCCGGGATTGCTGTCAAACGCGGACGACCTCATGCCTCGATTGATCGATGTGGCGTCACTCTCACCAGAGCAGCAGGATGACGTGACTTTGGCATTACTGCGTGAGACCACCGGTAACAGGCCACCCGTCATCTGTGCGTGGCTGGACAGCTCCACAGATATCGATGCACTGGCACGTCATGTTGCTCGCTTTCTCGTTGGCCCTGACTCTGAAGGTGATTTCGTCTTCTGGCGTTACTACGACCCACGTGTATTTTCACTAGCGATGACATTGTTTTCACCGGTACAAAAAGAAGCTTTGTTAGGACCGATTACCAGCTGGAGATTCCCATGGTGCGAACACTGGTGGAGCGTATCTGGACCTGGACGCGAAATCGATCCGCTGGGCGGATGCAAATCAGCCTGGCCAACCGGAAAGCAATGGAACAGTCTCAATCATAGTCGACTTGTAGCGCACGTCCTTTTGCAAATGCAAATAGTGTCAAACAAACAGAGTGCCATGCTTCCCTCAGAGTGTCTGCGTTGCCAGAGGGGGATTGATATTGCTCTGATAAACGGTGAACAGCATTTGAAGCTGACGGATGCCGATGAATTGGCCGAATACGCACTGTACAGCGTGCGCTACGGCGATGCCTTCCTGCGTCATCCAAAACTCGACACAGCATGGACTGACCTTGTGCATGGAAAAATCTCCTGGTCGGATCTCCAAGCCCTCCTTGATTCCGACGATCACAGGGTGCTGAACCAACAATCTCAGTGGACCCAACTACCAACCGGAGCAGCTTAATGCTTAAATGTGATTTTTGTGACCGAAAAGGTTTGTTGATCTACCCGGTCCGTTATGCAGTCGCTTGCCCCGCCGGCGCCTCCGGTGTGCCAGCCTTATCTGGTAATTTCAAGATAGAAGGCGCACCGCAAGATATAGGGACGGCTAAATATACGTTGCGCGCCGTGCGGGCTGGCTACCTGTACACCTATGACGAGAAACGTAAGCGCTTGAAAGCTTATATGGTGACGGCATCGGGATATCTTTGGAACTTCCCTATTGAACACCTCCCGCCGAAGCCAGAAATGGTGCCATTCTCATGCGTCGACACCGGTGAAGTTGTACGCGCTAAATGTGTCGATATTGTCCATTCACCCGGCGACTTGGCAACTAACTTATGGATCGGCTGGACAAGCGTTGTATGGACTCCTGCTCTAATTAAAAATGCAGAGGATCCCAACTGGCGCAAAACCCACATGCAATGTGTCAACGTGCCAGCGATGCTAGAAGAAAAGGCCGCGCATGCAGCAGAATTCAAAGCGAATTACAGTAAAGTTGCGCACTTCGGCATAAATTCCGACGCTATGCGCAAAGCTTTTGCGTATAGCAATACGCCGACCATTGCGGAAGCTCGACAACATAAATTAGGGCCAAAGATGGCCGACATCATGGGGACACAGGAGCCCCATAAAAAAGGCTTTATCGTCGCAGTCAATGATCCAGTCGGCATTACCAACGATCTAAGCGAATTGACTTTACCTGGCCTTGACTCCGGATTCGACGAGAAAATGTATCAAGCAAAAATGGTGGCTGATTTGCTAGAGGGGACGGAGCAAAGTGTGCGCACGAAAGCTCGGAACAGCATTATCGACGACGATAGAACGGCAGATGCCTATACCGCCGAAGGTACGGCGTACTCAGATATGTTCACCGCTTTGTTCACCAAGGGAGGCTCGCGCCGCGTCGAAGAAAAACATAAGCGTGAAGAGGAACTCCGCCAGCAGAAATTACCTGGCCGTCAAAAGGAAGCCGAGGATAAGGCTTGGGAAGAATTAACGACCGAGAACGGTAAAGCGCTCCTTGACGAGAATCAGTGGAAAAAGACATTTCCGGCACAATACGACGCCGCCATTGAAGTTTTCAAACCTACTTTAGATAAATTGATCAAAGCGCATGTCGATTGGCTCAAAAGTGATCAATTAGGAAAGTGGATGGACGGTGTGCATGACAAAAACGATATATGCAGTGGTTATGCTTACAGTGAGTCAGTTGCTCAATGTATTGGAAAGGGCGTCTCAACCGATCTATGCAAAGACCAGCTTTTGTTCTGGCTTAATAGTCCGAAGTTATCAGATATTCGCAACTTGTATAGCAGAGGATTGTTATTTAACCAGAACGACATCATTGCGGCAACAGAACCACACCTCAAAGGTAGCGATTTCCAATTTGAAAATGTCCTCAATTTATACAAGCGAGCGTTGGAGCGGTTAGACCCAAAATACACTTTAAAGTTAATTGACCGATTGGCGCTAGCTACAGGAAATGTCGTCATCAGAGCAATTAATCGAAGTACTTATACAGTCGCGCGGCAATTGGCCTTGGTACACCTCAGTATGCTCGGCGGTGTCACTATCAAAGCCAGTAATATGAGCGCAAGTGATCTTGCAAAATGGGCGATTGAACAAGCCAAAACTCAGCACATTGATCTTGATACCAATAGAACGCAAACTAGGGCCGACGCATACAAGGAAGCAAAGAGCAACGTTAAAAAACTCCCCACTGATGACAAGCTACTAGCCTATGAATTGGACATTGCGAAACTCGAGCAGGAGGGGCGAATTGCATCCGGGAGCATCAAATCTATAAAATTACCTGGTATCGATGCGACCCAAAAATGGCTCGGCTCTTCCGCGCCACGGGAATTCCATCTTGGCGTTGTAACCGCGTTGATCCAGCTAGTAGCATTGGGATTTGCGACCCAAGACTGGGCCAACAATGACCAATTCAATGCCACGGAGACTCGAACCAAAGCAGCTCTAGCCGTGGTCAGCTTGGGTGCAACGATCGTCGACACCGTTGGTTCGACAGTCGAAAAATCGGCGACACATCCTCTCGCCGTGTTTCTGCGTCAGCAGTGGGCGGTAGACGTTGAAAATGCGGCAAAATATGCCAAGGCCGCCCGTTGTATCGGAGCTGCAGCAGGGATGGCTCTCGGACTCTTTGATATCTTGAAGAACGCACCGGATGCGTTTTCTGACGGGAATAAAACGCTGGGATGGCTATATAGACTTAATGGTGTCTTAGGTGTTGGCATCGCCCTTGTCGCATGGCTTGCCATTGGATCACTTTTCTGGCCTTTGTTAATATTATCAGTAATAGTCGGCATAGTGATTGCACTAGTCAGCAGTGGGCTCCTCAAAACATGGATTTCGCGCTGCCACTTCGGCAAAAGTGAACACTACCACGACTTTGATGCTGAGTTAAAAGCTTATAACCATGCTGTAGGAGCTTAAGCTATGGACGAACGCGTATTTCTGTATAAGGTAGGTCAACCAATCCCAGAGTGGGATCTGCAGCATCGACTTCCGATAAACAAACCGGTCGGACCAGAGTGTAAGGACACCGGTACCATCTTCCAGATCAATTCGACCTACATGGATGTGACGGATCAGCCGCATGGAAGCCGGCAATGGCAAGCGGGAGGGGTCCTCATTGCAGTGGTTGGTGTTGTCATGGGATTTTGGATGGAGTATGAAACAAGATTCATATTCCCAGATGCGGGAGATCTACTTGGTGATTTATTTTGTCTAGGAGTGATTTTAATTTTCGGTTACGCAGCGTTTAGATTCGGTCGCGACGAATTTTTTGCGCTCAAACGTCGCCCCATTCGTTTCAATAGGGAACAGAAAAAAATATTCGCAATACGGCGGCGTCGCTTTTTTGCAAAACAAGGAGAAGGCGATGTCACCTGGGACGTGCCTTGGAACGAAAAATCCATCTTCTGTATCCATAAAGGATCTGGCAACAACCAAAATTGCTATCATATTCGGTGCTATGACGTCGACGACAATGGTAACGTAGTACGCGCGTTTTCTATTGGACGAGAATGGGTGGGAAGCGCCAATCTGGAGGGGGTATTATCTCAATGGAATTATTGGTGCTGGTATATGAACCAAGGCCCTGCTGACCTTCCCAAACCACCACTATTTTTTAGCGAAAATGAAAGTGTGCGTGAGAGTTTTTTGTTTTGCATGTACGATTTTGGCACTCGAGCCAGTCCAGTGTTTCGCATGATTATGATGCCGTTCATCCTGCTGATGACGAGCTTTCGATTATTGGCACTCTGGACTTGCCGCGCTCCAGTTTGGCCTAATGCAGTGAAAACCGTCAGCAATATCGCTGCCGATGATGCGTTCAATCAACCACGTGGCACCACTCCGGTAGGCTGGGGTGAAACCGCTCTGGCACAGCAACGTCACGACTATCCTTTCGACCCGAAAAAGGAAATTAGTAGCTGGATTGGTGAACAGGATGGTGCCGCCAATGCGTCGTTATGGGCAAAAGACATACCACCGAAAATTTGAGTGGCAATGAAAATTTCACATGGATGAACGCGTATTTCGATACCAAGCAGGCCTTCCAATTCCCGAATGGGATATGTGGCATCGATTGCCTATTGATAAATTAGTTGGGCCGGAGTGTAAAGATACTGCCACCACCTTTCGGATCAATTCGACTTACATGGACGTAACGGATCAACCGTATAGAGATCGGCAATGGCAGGCAGGGGGAGTACTTACCGCGTGCCTGGGCGTCGCAGCACCTTTATGGCTCGTGGGATACATGCTTCGGCATCCTCCAGAAAAAATGGTTGCTGGATTGATTTTTCCTTGTTTGGTTCTTTTTTTGGGAATCATCGCTTTTGGCTACGTCGCCTTCAAATTCGGCCGTGACGAATTTTTCGCGCTCAAGCGCCGCCCGATCCGTTTCAACCGAGAACAGCAAAAGATCTATACGATACGGCGGCGGCGCTTCTTTGCAAAGCCAGGCGAAGGCGACATTACCTGGGAAGTCCCGTGGAATGAAAAATCCATCTTTTGCATACACAAAGGATCAAGCAATAACAGTAATTGCTATCACATTCGCCATTATTCGGTCGATGACAAGGGCAATGTGGTAAGTGCCTTTGCCATAGGCCGGGAATGGCAAGGTCGCGCTAATCTGCAAGGACTGCTGTCCCAATGGAACTACTGGTGCTGGTATATGAAGCAGGGGCCGGCAGATCTGCCTAAGCCTGCATTGTTTTTTAGCGAGCATGAAAGTATCCGCGAAAGCTTTTTGTTTTGCATGTACGACTTCGGCATGCGCGCCAGTGCGACCTATCGCATCATCATGATGCCGTTTATTTTATTGTTGACGAGTCATCGCCTGATGGCGCTCTGGACCTGTCGCGAACCCACCTGGCCAAAATCGGTAGAACAAGTCAGCAACGTCGCAATTGATGATGCTTACAACCAACCGCGTGGCGACACGCCAGTTGGCTGGGCAGAAACTGCTCTGGCACAGGAGCGGCACGACTATCCCTACGACCCGAAAATGGAAATGGACAACTGGCATGGTGAAAAAGATGGCGCGGCTAATGCTTCTCTTTGGGCAGAAGACGTTCCACCTAAGATCTAAGCGAATTTGAGAGGAACCGATATGAAAGACGAACACGACCGTGGCGTAATCCGCCTAGGCGACAAGACCTCGCATGGCGGTGAAGTGATTACCGCCAGCGACAGTTTTAAAGCAATGGGAATAGCAGTAGCCCTGGAAGGCGACATGACGACTTGCCCTCAATGCAAAGGCAAGTTCGCCATCCAGCCGGCGAACAGCACTCGCATGCATCACGGCAAAGCCGTCGCCTATCACGGCGATTCGACCGCATGCGGGGCGACACTCATTTCATCTCTGTAAGCCAGGAAGTTGTGGTCGGAAATCGCAGCGTATAAAGCAGAAACCTAAAATGGCGGGTAAGCACTGCCTCCCAACGCCGTCCCCCGGCGTTCTGCTTGTCCTGGCAAGACCCTTGTAGCAGCTTGGTCACGGCATGTTCTCTCGCTGCAATCATTGTCTATATGTCATTGTTCTTCGGGTAAGCAGAATAAGAAAAATTTCCCACCTGTTAATTGCAGCAGGTTTCTCTGTGGAAATACAGGTCTACAATTGCCTGCATTGCTTCCCATCCCCGTCATTCATCGCCTGACTACACCTCTGCAACCGCAGCGGCGCAGTTGACGAACGCGCAGGCAATGCTTTGCCAATATCCGTTGGCGCTGATCGCGGTATTGAGACAGGGGCGCAGGGCAGGCTGTCGTCGCTTGAGCGGCATGGATAGATGCACAACCATTTTTTAGCTGGATAACTTAGTCTAAATAGGGGGAGCAAATGGCGAACAACCTTGGGCAGGCACCGACGCGCTGGGCACGCGACTATGTATTCGACATCTTGAGCGAACTCGGCATTCACTATATTTTCGGTGTGCCGGGAACCAATGAAATTCCAATTATCGATGGCACCTCCTATCCGGAAAATAAGGTGGAGTACATTGAGTGCCTGCATGAAAACATCGCACTCGGTGCAGCAATGGGATCTGCGCGCATGACCGGTTTACCGGGGGTGCTGGTGGTGCACGTCACACCGGGTATTGCACACAGCATCGGCAATTTATTCAATGCTTCGCGCTCGCAGGTGCCGCTGGTGATTTTATGCTGCCAACAGCAAAATGAACTGGTTACCCAGGAACCGCTGCTGGCATCCAATCTGGTTGATTTAGCCAGGCAATACACCAAATGGGCGCATGAAGTACGCGCCGCGGAAGAACTTCCGCTGGTACTGCAACGGGCCTTTAAAGAGGCGATGGCGGCTCCGAACGGCCCGGTGTTCGTATCGATTCCGTGGGAGTTCACCATGCGCGAAATCGGCGCCAATGACAAGATCAAAGGCGTAACGCGTATTTCGCCGCATTTCACCGGCGCACCGGAGTCGATTACCCAGGTTGCCAATGCGCTCAAAGAAGCAAGAAATCCCATCATCATCGCCGGCGATGCGGTCGGCTATGCCAACGCCTGGCCGGAACTGCAGCAAATGGCGGAATTGATCGGCGCGCCCGTATTACTGCAAACCTTCAGCGCCGTGGCGAATTTTCCGAATGACGATAGCCATTGGCAGGGTGAGCTGCCAGGTACCCAAGCCGGCGTGCAAAATGTATTCAAGGATCATGACGTGGCATTTCTGTGCGGCTTTAGCAACCAGGCACAGGTTACGATTTTTAAATATTCGGATGGTGCTCTGATTCCCCCGGCTGTCAGACAGCTTTACCTCAGCAATAATATTTGGGATATAGGCAAAAATTATTATGGCGAAGCGGCAGTGTTTGGCGATATCAAAGCAACGCTGCCACTCATTAATGCACAGGTAGGCAGCGCTCCGTCTGCGCCGGCCGCCGCGCGCAATGCGAAATTGGCCGTGCTCGCGGCGCAGCGGCGAGTGCAGTGGGATAAGTATTTTATTGAAGCGCTGGCGGCGCCGAATATTTTAGCGGTAGTCATTGCCCAGGCTTTGCGTGAAGAAATCAAGCAACGCAATCTGAACCGGAAATTTGTCTATGTGCACGAGGCGGTTTCCGATCCCGCACCGTTCCAGTACCTGCTGCCGTTCGGTACCGAAGGCGCCGCTCCGATCAGCTATTACTGCGTTGGCGGCGGTTCGTTGGGCTGGTCGATGCCGGCGTCGCTCGGCATTAAGTTGAGCCCGCAAGGCTGGCAACAGATCGATACCGAGTTTGTGGTGGCGGCGGTGGGCGACGGTTCGTCGCTGTTCTATCCGCAAACCTGGTGGACCGCGGCGCATCGCAACTTGGCGGTGCTGTACATCATCACCAATAATCATGAATACCATACCCTGCAAAACGGCTTGCAACAGCTGGTCGCAGCGTACGGAAACGCGCCAGGTTATGAATGGCACCCCAAAGACTACAATACCGATCCCTCTTATCTGCGCATACAAAGTCCGGTGATGGATTTTGTCGCCATTGCAAAAGCGTTGGGCGGTCTCGACGGCGAGGTGGTCCGCACTCCGGAAGACGTCAAGGCGGCCGTGCGGCGCGGCATGGATCATGTCCTGCAGCATCAGCAAGCTTATATTCTGGATATGCGCACCGCACAGAATCCGCCACCGCCGCCCAGCACGGATGACGACACCGGAAAACAAGCAAAACACGCAAGAGCGCCGGTGCAGCCCGCCTTGAATCTGTTCCATCAGAACGGACAATTGCTTGCCGCCGCAAGCCCTGGCGACAATCAGAACACCCCGGTGATTTTCTAAGCAGCGTCGGCAGCAAATGCAGCACCCTGGGTGCTGCCGGGCATCGACATGTTGCCCGGCTGGCTCCAGGGATTGGTTCTTCCACTTACTTGCATAAAAGGGGATTACGCATCATGGCAGATGAAAAAATCGATATCGCCATCGTCGGCGGCGGCGTTTCCGGCGTATATAGCGCATGGCGGCTGAAACAAGCTAACCCGAAACAAAAGATCGTGGTGTTCGAAGGCAGCGATCATATTGGCGGGCGCTTGCTGTCGGTAACGCCGCCCGGCATTCCCGATATGGTGGCGGAACTGGGCGGCATGCGGATTCTGCCCAAGGTACAACCGCTGATCAGCACCCTGATTCATGCGCTGAATAAATTGCTGCCGGATAGCGAGCAAATCACACTGTATCCGTTCCCGGTCGACGAACCGCAAAACATCGCCTATCTGCGTGGCACCTATTTGCGCCTGTCCGACTTTACTACCAATCCGGATGAGGTCCCGTACCGGCTTGGCTTCCCGAATCACGGGCAAACCGCCGGTTCCATCATGATCAATGCGATTGAGCAGATCGTGCCTGGCATTACCAGCCCGGATCTCACCGAAGATCAGCGTCGCGAAATGGCGCAGCAAGCCATCTTCTCCGGCAAACCTCTGTATCAACAGGGATTCTGGAACGTGCTGATGCGCGTAATTAACGGCGAATCGTATCAATTTTCAATGGATGCGGGCGGCTATGACTCGACTATGTGCAATTGGAACGCAGCCGACGCCATTCCCTGGTATTTGTCTGATTTCGGGGTTCAGCCAGTTTACAAGGGGTTCACCAAAGGCTTCCAGGAAGTGCCCCGCGCTCTGGCGCAATTATTCGTCGAGGCCGGCGGTGAAGTACGTTTGAACAGCAGCGTGTCGGCGCTTGAAAGTCTGGATGGTGCAGTTCAATTCCAGGTTGACGGCAAGTCGATCCGCGCCAGTTCCGTGATCCTGGCCATGCCGCGCCGCTCGCTGGATCTGCTCGCGGACAGTAGCCCGATCCTGCAGGAAGCCAGCGCTCTGATCTCTTCTGTCACGCCGCGTCCGCTGTTTAAATTATTCACCACCTATGCCAGTCCGTGGTGGCGCGCAGCCGGATATAGCAAGCCTGACGGCAGCGTGGTGCCGGTAGAGGCGGGACGCAGCGTAACCGACATCCCGGTGCGGCAAACCTACTACTGGCCCAAAAGCAATGGTGCGCCGGTCAAAATCGGCCCCGCCATGTTATTGGCCAGTTACGACGATGGCGACAATACCGGATTCTGGGACGGCTTGCGGCCGCAGCGGCATCAACCCAAGGTCAGGGGCCAGCATATTGCCAAAGTGAACGAACCGTTTGTGGCTGAAAACCGCAAACAAAATCCGGAGCTGGCCTGGGATCAGTACCAGGCGCCATACCGCATGGTTACCGAAGTGGCGCGTCAGCTGGGCACCATGCATGGCTTGAGCTACACCCCGAAGGTACAAGACGCCTGTTTCCGCGATTGGGGCGATGACCCCTTCGGCGGTGGCTGGAATAGCTGGAACATCGGCGTTAAAAGCTGGGAAGTGAAACAAAAGATCATCCAGCCGATTGGCCGGCAGCCCTTGTATATTTGCGGCGAAGCCTATTCCGATGCCCAGGGTTGGGTGGAGGGGGCGCTGCAAACTGCAGATATGATGCTGGAGAAATTCGGGCTGGAGAAATTAAAGAAGCCGTAATCCAGTCAACGATGGAACAAGGCCTGGCAATTGTTATTTGCCCCCAACTAAACATACATAGTTCGGATGTTTAGCTAAGGAAAACTCTAAGACACCCCTCTCGAAGGGGTGTTTTTTTGTCGTGCGGAATATGAAGATATGACCTGCGCCGCTCTTACGACTCCTCAAAACCCAGCGTACATAGATCAACATTGATCTGTTTAGACTGCGGCGCAGTTTAGTTAAACTGCGCCGCCGTTTAGTAGCGCAAAAGCCACATATGTCGCCAACCCAGCGTTCTTGGTCATCGCCCTGTAACGGGAAGTCATTAGGCTCTCGCACTGCTGCACTATCCCGATATTTTTTCAATAAGGCCTACTGATGAACAAGAATTCGTATCCGGCGCTGCGCCGCAATGCGTCCCAAATCGCTGTCGCCGTGGCGACTCTGTGCGCCGCCGTGGCCGGCGGCCAGGCATACGCCCAGGCCGTGGCCGCGGCGGTTGCGCCTGATGCGGCAACGGTTGCGCCGGATGCAGACAACGGCCAGGTAACCGCTGTCGAAATTTCCACGCGCAAGACGCGTTCTACGGTATCCATGAGCGGCAATGAAATCCAGAAAATCCTGCCCGGCGTGAATCCGCTGAAAGCGTTGGAGACGCTGCCTGGGGTAAGTTTCCAGACCGCCGACCCGTGGGGAAACAACGAACAGAATCTGTCGCTGTTCGTGCATGGCTTTAATGGCCAGCAACTCGGCTACACGATGGATGGGGTGCCGCTCGGGGATCAGCAATACGGCAACTACAATGGCTTGTCGCCGCAGCGCGCCATTACAAGTGAAAACGTGCGCCGGGTTGTATTGTCGACTGGCGCCGGCGATCTCGGTACGGCATCGACCAGCAACCTCGGCGGCGCCATCGAAACCTTTTCCAGCGACCCGCTGATGACGCACAATGTCAACCTCCAGCAAACCGTCGGCAGCCACAATACCTCGCGCACCTTCATCCGCGTCGATACCGGCGAATTCGGCGATGGCAATAGCGCCTACATTTCAGGCCTGCACCACGAAGCGAGGGCCTGGGATTTCAAGGGCCGCCAGAGCGACGATCAGATCAATGCAAAATTCGTCCACAGTGGCAGCGCCGGGAAGTTAACCCTGTACGCGGACTACTCAGACAAGACCGAGCCGAACGAAGATGCCACCGTGCACGTCGCTGGTGAAAAAAGCGCACCCTATACCCGGCCATTCCTTTATCCGGATTTTCCGGCGGCACTGGCCTATCTGTCGCCAACCGGCGCCACACCGGCCGCAGACGGCAGCAACTACCGCAACTACTATAGCGATGCGCAACGCACCGATTTCCTGACTTACGCCAAATACGAGGCCAACCTTAGCGACAACCTGACCTGGACCAATCAAATCTACTTCCATCACAACGACGGCGTCGGCGTGGTGGCGGGGCCTATCGGCGCGGCAGGGCTGCCGGCCTTGTTCTCCGTCTATTATCCGAATCAGAACCTGAAACAAATCTTCGGCAACTCGGGTTACGCTACACGCACTACCGAATACACCATCAACCGCGACGGCTACCTGTCGACGCTGCGCTGGGAGACCGGTAATCACCAGATAGAATCGGGTATCTGGCTTGAGCATAATCGCTCGGAAGCATATCGGCGCTGGTATGCCCTGGACGTCAATAATCCAAGCTCGCCATATACGCGTCCGTCGAATCCGCTGATCACTCAGTACGGCAGCGGTATCGACAACAAGGTAGCCCAGTTCCACCTGCAAGATGAATGGAAACTGCATCCGGATGTCACGCTGCAAGCCGGCTTCAAATCCAGCCTGCAGTTCGCTGACGGCCGCTTCCCGGTGCAGGAAGCGCCGGCAGCCATCGGCAACGGTTCGCAGGCGTTGCCGGTAGGCGAGATCGTCACCAAGAACTGGTTCTTGCCGGGTGTCGGCGTGCGCTGGAATCTGTCGCCGCAAGACCAGGTGTTCGCCAACGTCCAGAAAAACATGCGGCAATTCGTTACCTACGGCGCTGGCGGCGCATCGCCTTGGAGCCTGGCCAGCCAGCAGGCGTTTGATTTATTCAAGTCGACGGCGAAGCCGGAAACTTCAATTACCTACGAGCTCGGCCTGCGCGACTCTCGCAAGCTTGATTGGGGCGTGATCAAAGCCTTCGACGGCCAGATAGATCTCTACCATGTTGATTTCAGCAACCGCTTGCTGTCGATCAGTCCGACGCCCGTCATCAGCTCGATCGTAGGCGGTACAGCCATCCTGGCCAACGTCGGCAGCGTCAAGACCGACGGCGTCGATCTTGCCGGCACCTTGCATTTTGGCCGCAATATCTCTTTCTACGATGCCATCTCTTACAACAAATCCCAGTACGACAGCAACTACACGTCGGGTACCAATGTGGTGCAAACCGCCGGCAAGACGGTGCCGGGTGCGCCAACCTGGATGAACAAGTTCGTCGGCACTGCCACCGTCAGCGGCGTAGAGATACAGCTAATCGGCGATTTTGTCGGCAAGCGCTATGCGACTTATACAAACGATCTCCATGTGTCCAGCTATTTCCTGATGGGCCTGAACCTGTCCGGCAAGCTACCTTACATGGGCAGCATATTGAAAAATCCGCGATGGAACTTTAACGTGACGAATCTGGCGAACCGGCAAGGTCCGCTGGAAGTGGTGGTAGGCGCCGCCAGCGGCACCTACAACACATATCCGATTCCGCCGCGCCAAGGTTTCCTGACCTTGAAGGCCGATTTTTCATGAGGCCTGGCATATAAATATAAGCCGCCACGCGAAGTTTAGCGCCGCCAGCCATCAGGATGGCCGGCGGACAGGTGAAGCCACTTATCATGCCTGCGGTGCTATAGAAATCAAATCAATAAAGCAGATGAGTATGGATTCGGTCGTTTAGCGCGCTACTTCTTTGAGATAAGTATTGCGGGCAGCAAATGCGGTAGGCGTGAAATCTGTAAATACGCCGTCAACACCGGCTCGGAAGAAGGCCATGTACTCTGTCTTTGGATCCCCCTTATAAGCACCTGCCAGGTATTTCACCTCGTTGCGGAAGGTGAATATATGGACGAATAGACCGGCCTTGTGAGCATCACTGATCAGGCTGGTTGGCGTGACGCTGTCGACCTCGGCCAAGCTGGCTTTGGACAACGAATCCCTGGCTGGAGCGGCGCTGAGCGACATTGCCTGCGGCTTCCACGGACCTATGCCGTCGGCGTAGGTTTTGACCTCGGCCAATCCTGCAGGCGTAAGCATGGCGCCAAAGGAGCGCGGATCACCCGCTACGGTCCAGCTGTATGGGCGGCCACTGACGAAGGTGTTGGGTTTGTCAGTGATGAAAATGGTTTCGCCGGTCTTGAAGTTCATGCCGTTGCCATCGACCAGCTGAACCGCTTTGGATTTCAGGCCGATGGAGCGCAGGTATTTCAAGCTGGCCGGGTCAAAGCTTTGCACAAAGACCGGGGCCTCTTTGCGATTGAGATCGTTGTCTTTGAGGGCTTTGAGGAAAGCCTCCTCAAACGGATGGCTGCCCGGTGTGCCGCAACCATTGGCAATCGCCTGGGCATTGTTCCAGATCGGATTTTTGCTTTCTGGATAGGTCGTAATGACGCGACCTGTCGCTGCGCTTTTAGCTTTTGCAATGTCGATCACCTCCTGAAAACTCAAAATCGGCAACTTGCCGTTAAGTTCGGTTGGGCGCTGCTCGCGCGCATCGTAAGTGGTACCGCCTATCCATTGCCTCAGTTCGGCCATCGTGAAATCGCTGATTGACCAGTCGTTGGTATGGTCTTCGCCATCAACGATTAATGATTTCAATACCGATTTCGGATCGGTGGGGTCGGTCAAGTCACTCAGGTACTGTGCCGGACCATTTTCTGTCGTGGCGGGATATCTGACATTGACCAATACGCCTGGAACAGTGCGCTTACGGCTTGCAACTTTGGGATTCGTCTGCGCGACTTCGCTGATGTTGGTGTTGTCGCTCAACCATGGATTGTGGCGCGCCACCAATACGCAGTCTTTGGTCATGTGCAGATCCAGTTCGAGCGAATCGGCGCCGGCATCGGCTGCATTTTCGTAAGAAGCGCGGGTCTCCTCTGGATACAGTCCCGGCAGGCCGCGATGTCCGATAATTAACGGCGGCGCACCGTCAAGGGTGTTGAACGCAGCAGATGCGGTTGGCCCGGAGCCAGGTGAACTCCCATTCATACTGTTACAAGCGCTCAATAGCAGGCCGCATCCAAGAACGGTAAAGTGGGCCAGGGATTTTGTGACAAGGGGCGGACACAGGCGAGTGTACATGGCTAATCTTTCAAGATAGTGGGGAATGGCTGGCAACCGATAATAGCTTAGGCGCATGACAGAATCGTGACGATGCAAGTACGGCCGTCAAGCCTGACCAATTACGGTCGTTTCAAACAGATACAAATAATTGCGGAAATTGCGCAGCCAGACCCCATGTAGGGTGGTGTTGAACCAATGGGGCGGTTATGCAGGCCATATGCATAATATTCGCTTGAGTAATTCTTCTTCCTTGTTATAGGAGCAATCGTTATGAGTCCGCAAGAAACCCAAGCACTACAAGATTTTCTGAATCAACTGATCCAGGTGCGAGGCATAGCCAAAGATCCACAAGCCGATGCCTTGATTGCCGGCGCCGTCGCACAGCAACCGGACGCAGCGTACCTGCTGGTCCAGCGCGCGCTATTGATGGAGCAGGCGCTTAACACCGCCAAAACACAAATTGCTTCGCTGCAGAGCCAGATCCAGATCCAAGCAGCGCAAACTACCCCATCACGCAGCTTCTTCGATCCCAATGCATGGGGTAACACTTCGGCTACAGCATCGCGCCCGGTAGCACCGCCGGCAGCACCCCCAATGATGGCGAGCATGCCTGCGGCAATGCAGCCCCCTCTTATGCAAAGCCCGGCGCCAGTGGCGTCGCCGGGCTTCTTTGGCGGCGGCGTCGGCAGTGCGCTAGGCACCGTTGCGGCTACGGCTGCAGGCGTGGCGGGCGGGGCGTTCCTGTTCCAGGGAATTGAGCACCTGATGCATCCCGGCAGCAGCGCCGGATTTATGAATCAAGCCGGCATGGCGCCTTCGACGCCATCAACGACATCGACGGAGAACAACACCGTCAACAATTATTACGGCGCCGATACGGCAAAGGATGACAGCACAAGCACGGACGACGTGGTTGCCGACGATACCAGTGGAGATGATGATTCCTCGATAATCTAGGCGTCAGTGCGCGCCGTCGTAATCGATTCAACGCCTCACCTTAGCCGGTGGGGCGTTTTTGTTTGTGCCGGCGACGCCAGCCAAGAGATATAGCCTGCGATGTGGGCCAACAACCTTTACCTAAAGGGTAGCCGACGAGCTGTCTGTTCACATCACCCCGGAAGCCTTTCCGCTGCAATAAATTTATTTCCGATAAGCACTAAAAGATATAGATCGTTCTACCCATGTCTTGTACAATTCCTCCACATGTCAGCTTGAAATCCTGAGCATTTTTACGGTTGCCTGGCGATTGGCGGCAGTTTTCGCGTCAGAAGATAGCGTCTTGTCATGCTGTTGTTTTGCTTACAGACGTGCTGCAGCAAGTTTGACATTTCATAGGAGAGTACGTGGTGGACAGCAAAAATAGGGCGGGCAGAGACAAGCGCCAGCAAATGGTGGAAAAGGCGACTGAGCTTTTCTCCATGCACGGTTTCCATCCGGTCGGCGTCGATCGGATCATTGACGAATCTAACGTTGCGAGAATGACCATGTATCGTCATTTCGCTGGAAAAAACGACCTGATCGGGGAAGTCTTGGCACAGCGCTTCACTTTCATTATCGACAGCCTCGTCCAGCATCTGGAGCCGATGGCAGACGCCAGCGCCCGCATCAAAGGTATTTTTGACTGGTACGGAGCCTGGTTTCGCAGCCCTGAATTCGCCGGCTGTCTGTTCGAACGCGCGCTGGCGGAATTCGGCACTTCCTATCCCGGCGTGTCTGAGGTTGCCATTCGCTACAGAGTGAAAATGCTCAGCTGGTTCGAAGAACTGTTACTGGAAATAGTACCAAGCAAGAATGCAAAGCAGTTGGCCGGCATTTTCATGATGCTGCTCGACGGCGCCACGGTCGATGCCCGCGCGTTCAATGATCCGTCGGTGGCAGAGCGAGCCTGGCAGGCCGCGGAGCTGCTGTTGAATCAGGCCAGAAACCCAGCGTAATCAGTGTAATCAGCGTAATAAAAGCGGCGGGGGAGTTGTTTCGCAGGCGGCCCATTGAGGGCGAAAAATGGAAAGAGGTTCAGAAAGCTAAATCGTATAACAACATCGTGCGCGCCGTGAGGAACTATCGCCAGCAGACAGTAGCGGGCGGCTTAGGAACCGGTGGCCAGCTTTCAGTTCAGGGCGATAACGATACTGCGCCGCTCCAAACTAAAAAGAAAACCACGAAGCGCCCGCCTACTCAATAAGTTTCAGCGTAAGCGGCGACCCCATGCCCACCGTGTGTTCGCGCCACATGATTCGGACCAGGGCCGAATCGAGCAGTCATGAAGTCGACAAAGCTGGCGAGCTTGGCCGTCAGCTTGCGTTCGGGCAGATAGACGATATGTACCGGAAACGTCGGCGCCGGCAAGTCGGCAAACAGTCGGATAAGTCTCCCTTCGGCAATCTCGCGCTCCAGCATCATCTCCGGCTGCAAGATGATGCCGAGGCCGGCGAGCGCGGCTTCACGTAATGCCAGGCCGCCGCCGACATCGAGGCGGCCAGGCACGCGCACCATCTGTTGCGAGCCGTCAGCGAGGATGAAACGCCAATCGCGCTCAGGGCCGCTGTCAAATCCGAAAGCGAGGCAGTGGTGATTTTCCAGATCCTTCGGTGTTGCCGGTGTTCCGTGTTTTAACAGATACTCGGGCGCCGCGCAGACGATCCGCGGCGAGGGCGCCAGCGGCCGCGCGATCAGATTCGAATCCGGCAAGGCGCCAACACGGATCGCAGCATCGAAACCGCCATCGGCAAGATCGACCACGCGGTCGTTCAGCGCCAGCTCCACATGCACATCGGGATAGCTGTCGAGGTAGTCCCTCATGGCCGGTGCAAGTTTGCAGGTGGCGTAGATGATCGGTGCACTCACGCGCAGGCGCCCGCGCGGCCGTGCTCGCATATCGCGCGCATCGATTTCCGCCGACTGCAGCTGCGCCAAAATGCTGATGCACTGTTCGTAGTAGTTGCGGCCGGTTTCAGTCAGATTCTGGCGTCGCGTGGTGCGGTTGAGAAGGCGCGCGCCAAGCAGGCGTTCGAGCGCACGGACGTGGTTGCCGACCATGGTCGGGGTCATGCCGCTGCCTTCCGCGGCTGCGGCAAAGCTGCCGCGCTCGATGACGCGGACGAAGATCGACATGCTAACGAAGCGGTCCATTCAGAAGCCTGATTCAAAAAGTTTAGATTCAAAAGGTTTAGATTCAAAAGATCTGGATTCAAAAGACATATTTACGAGTGAAGTAAATAGATCATCGTTTATCAAATTCAACTATGCAAACATAATTTGCACACGTCATTTGACGCAATCAACAAAGGATCGGCATGAACTTGCAAAACAAGAAAGTTGTGATATTTGGCGGTAGCTCCGGCATCGGATTTGCGACCGCACGCGCCGCGCTGAACCAGGGCGCGACGGTGCTTGTATCGTCCTCGCGCCAGGACAAGGTGACGGCGGCGGTCGCGGAACTCGGTGCGGGTGCCGACGGCCAGGTTGCGGACTTGACCGACGCCGCTTCGGTCAGCCAGCTGTTTGCCGACATCGGCAGTTTCGATCATCTGGTCTATACGGCTGGCGATAGTCTGCAACTTGACGAACTGGCGCGTACGGACATGAGCGTGGCGCGCAAGGCCTTCGATTTGCGCGTGTTTGGCGCGATTGCCGCGGTGCAAGCGGCGGCGCCGAATATCCGGCACGGTGGATCGATAGTACTCACCAGCGGCATCGCCAGCGTGCGGCCGCAGAAAGGCTGGACGGTGGTTGCCAGCATTTGCGGCGCGATGGAGGGCTTCATGCGTGCACTCGCGGTCGAGCTGGCGCCGATCCGGGTAAACATCGTCAGCCCCGGTTTCGTGCGCACACCGTTGTGGTCGAACGTTCCGGAGAGTGAACGCGAAGCGATGTACCGCCAGGCTGGTGCGGGGCTGCCGGTTGGGCGGGTCGGCGAGGCCGACGATATCGCGCAAACCTATATCCATCTGATGAACAACGCGTATGCTACCGGGCAGGTGATCGTGATCGATGGCGGTGGCGTTTTGGTCTGAATCAAGGGATGGAAAACGAGGAGCGCTCAAACCTTAACCGGCCTTGGCCAGAATGAGCACGGCGCTCTTGATGGCATTCGCGATATTCGCGCCGACCTTCTCGTCGTCGGCCGAGCGTGCTAGCGTGACGCCGCCGGACAATACCGATAGGATGGCCCATGCGGTCTTGCGACGTGCGGCTAGCGTGCCGTGCTGCAAGCCGTTGGCTACGGCATCCACCACCTTCAGCAATTCTGCCTCATAGGCGATCTTGGTGTCGCTATCGGCGCGCGCAACATCCGGTGTCAGGCTCTGCAGCGCGCAGCTTTCTCCGAGTTCGCAGCTGCGCCTTACGCTAGTGTAGAAGTCAGCGAATGCAGCCAGCCATGCATCGCCTTCGCTGGCGCGCAAATGTTCTATCCCCTCGCGCAGCTCGACCAGGCCGATCAGGGCGGCAGCTTTGAAGGCCTCGGCCTTCGAGGGGAAATGACCGTAGAACGCGCCCGAGGTTACGCTGGCCTCCTTGGCCAGGCCGTCGACACCGATGCCGCCATAGCCAAGGCGGCGGAATCCCCGCCCGACCGCGCCGAGAATCCTGGTTCGCGCCTCTTCTTTTTGTCCTGGTCCGTACTTCATATTGGTTCTCGCACTGATCGTTTGTGATTTAGGGCTTGACTAAATAACGATCGTTATTTATAACATTGTATAACGATCGTTATTTTTAAGGATGTATAGCGATCGTTATATCACGGCCTCGCTTTGCCACGCAACGCACGCAACATTCCGTGGCGACCCCCAAACCTCACGATTGGAGATACTCATGCCCCTCACACTCACCCTGACCGAAGGCGTATTACCCAAGGGCCAGGAAAAAATCGCATTCGCTCGACTCTCCGAAGCCATGTTGAAATGGCACGGCTTGAGCGGCAACAAAGTGATGACGCCCAACGTCATTGGTTCGATCCACGTTCTACCCAAAGAGCAGACGTTCACCGGAATGCAGGAGACGGCCGTCGCCTTCATCGAATGGAAAGTACCGTCTTTCGCTTTCACCAACCGCGAGGTCCAATTGGGTTATTTCGAAGAAGCCACAAATATCATTTACGAAATGTCTGGCGGCAAACAGCCCAAGGACAACATTTACATCAATGTCGTTCACGCCGTGGATGGCGCCTGGAATCTAGGTGGCAAGGCGCGGACCAATACGGAGTTGGGTGAACTCGTCGCCCGAAGCTGAGCCTGGTGTTTTGATGCGGGGCGGGCATGCCGCAGAAGCAATGAATGGCCGGTCTGATACAAGCAGGCGCACAACTCTGCTTTTATCTGTGGCCGGCCAGTTTTCACCTCAATCCTATCGTGGAAAGTATTTGACGATTCCTTCAAGCAGCATGCGAACGTCGCCGAACATCGTCGCTATTTCAAAGGTGATGATGAACAGCGCCGCCTGATAGGCCGCAGGGTAGTGAGCCAGCAGCATGCTGCTGCGCCGGCCATAGAGCTTGATCACGCTGGTCCGCGTGCTGAGCCAGACACAGGCTAAACCCAAAATTCCGCCAGCGAGAATATCGGTAGGGTAGTGCAAGCCGAGATACACCCGTGGCAGGGCAATAAAAATAAACGTATAGAGATAGAGCAGGGTTCCAGTCATTCTTGAAATCAAAAAAATTCCGGTGGCAAGGCTGAAAAATAAAGTGGCGTGATCGCTAGGGAAGGAATTCCATATATACAAAGCCTGGCTCTCTGGCACCGGTAGTCCGACGAATGTGTGATAAGGCAGCGCAGTGTTGGCAAACGGGCGCGGCTGATACGGGCCCATATTGTTCGCGGCTCTGGCAACGAAGACGGCGACCACGCAGCCGATCAGGGTGGCGATAATGATTTCCCTGGTCTTTGATTTAGGATCGCTATCCCTGAACCAGAAATACCAAAGTATGCCCATGAAGGGTATGCCCTTGAACAGATCCGAACCGGAAATGTAGTGAACGATCTGGTTGAAGGGCGCTGACATCGATGTGAATTGCGCCAGCCAATTCATCACAGAAAGATTCAGATAATTGTTCCACATGATAGCCGCCTCCCCTTAGTCATACTGTTACGCATTTTGTTTGCATGGCAGGCTCCAGCGTTCGGAGCGCATGCCGTCTTCTTCGTTTTTTTCATTAGCATCTGTTGTGGGTAACCCGGCTGTGACTGTAATCCATATGGTCGTTGTTGCGTTATTTGTTGCGTTATTTGCTGCGTTATTTTATCCGGCAGACCGCGCAGGAGAAGCAAGCCGTTCTGCTGAAATCCAGGACAGAAAATTTCACCCCCCCGTTTTGATCTCATCTTAAGTTTGAATAGCCGAAGGCGCCTTTGCGCACATTTTTGTTGCCTTGAGTAATCATTTTCGATGGGCCGGATATTTAACGAATTTGTGCCTTGCACAATTAAATATCTGGACGATACTAAGGGCTAATAACATTCATCCGAATCTCTTGTAAATCGCAATGAAATATTGTCCAGCAGAAATTTCATAGCTGCCGAGATACGATAATTGGATAAATAATATCTCATACATTTCTATGATCTTTCGTATTCGAAATTTTTTATTTTCATTATGTGGCCTGTCGGCAATGCCCATTCTGTAAGGGTTCGACAACGATTCATATTCGGATATCTTGCATGCAGCTAAGTCAAATCTCAAGGTTTGACATGCTGGCAATCTTGATGCTGCCACATTTTTTTTCGATCAGCAGCTTAGTTGTTAATGTGAAAACCGATGTGCTACTAATTGTAAAAAAACGGGCCTTGAATGAACTCACGACATAAATTGCAGTCTCTAGGTGACGTGCTTATGTTGTATTGCAGCATAGGCCGCGCAACTCCTTTTCATGTCGAAAAGCCGGGCTAACTTCTCTTTCCCTATTTAAAAAAGGTAGGGGAGCGTGGGAGCCAGTTCCGACTTTGCTCAGATTCCTGATATCCGCCAGTACCTGGTGTGATAAGTATTTTGTTGAAGGAAAGATCATGCAAAAAACACGTCTCTCTGATGCGCCACGCGCCAGATCAATATTGCAATCCCGTCAGGACAACGAGGCATCCGGCTGCGGCCCACAAGACGAGCACTTAGCGTTCGCCTGATGCCGATACCCGTGTGACAAACATTGCGCAAGGGCCTTTGCATGTGCTGCAAACACGCCCTGCATTCCATCCATCATTTTTCTTGCCGTTTCTGTTTTGTCTTTAGCGCGCTTTGATGTAGCCGCCGTTGTAACAGCTGACCTGAAAGTTGAAGTAAAAGCTGACACCAAGCAACTGCGCGATTCAATCCTGCGATGACAAGAAGCGGTGCTTATAACTCGCGTTGTGTACGTTTGCGTACGGAATCGATCGACTTATTAGTTTACTTTTCGTTTAGCTTTCGCCCGTGGCTTGCATCTTTTGAAAAATACATGCTTCGCCAGTTACCGGTTTTCCGACGAGCCGATCTGATTTTTTAAACGACTGTTCCTGCCATTTTTTTGGAAGGAAGAAAGTTTTTTCAAGTGTCAGTGAAGTCTAGTCAACAGATTTTTGGTGCAAGCAACGCACTATAAGAGGTATGCAATGAACAGAAGAACAAACCGCCGCGCAGGATTTTTCCAATTGTCATGTAAGGTAATTTTTCTCTTGCCAATATGCTCCGGCGTACCGCTGCTAGCCGTCGCCAACGACTTGGTGCCGACAGACGTCATGCCGCCGCCCGATGTCATTGTGGCAGCGCCGGATTCGGTCAAGCCCTATGCCGGTTACGGCGTCAGCTATGACAGCAATCTGCTGGGATTGCAAAATTCCGCCGCCGCGCAAGCCATGGGGATAGGCAGCGATCTATCGGATTACACGCGCAGGGCGCTGTTCGGCCTGGCCATCGACAAGAGCATCAGCCAACAGCATCTGACGGCGAATGTGAGTGTCGCCAAGGTCGATTACGACAGATTCCAGCAACTCGATCATCTGGATAAAAACCTGGCCGCCAACTGGAACTGGCATGTCGGGCCTCACGTCGAGGGCAATGCCGGCATCACCTATTCGCAAGGACTGACTCCTTTCATCGATTTCCATTTGCTGGAAAAAAACCTGCGCACGCAAGAGACTGCCTATGTTGACGGCTCTTGGCTGTTCCACCCGAGCTGGCGCGTACACGCCGGCTTGGTACACAGCAAATTGTCGTACGACCTGGATTCGCAACGGCCGGCCGATAATTCACAGAATCAAACTGAGGTGGGGCTCGACTATCTGGCCGCCACCGGCAGCACCGTCGGTGTCCAGCTGCGTCATACCCGCGCCGATTTTCCGAACCCGGAACAGATCGCCGGTTCGGAGGTGTTCAACGGTTATAACCAGGATGAAATCAAGGGCAAGGTTGACTGGATGTTGAGCGGCAAGACCAAGCTGCACTTTTTAGGCGGCTGGGTCAGTAGAAAACAAGATGCCCCGTCCATCAGGGATTTCAGCGGCATCAATTCGCGGGTCGCCGCAGACTGGTCGCCTACCGGGAAAATCGATCTCACTGTCGCCGCGTTTCGCGAGATCGGCGCCGTCGACGATCTGTCTACTGTCTATTCCATGAATCACGGCGGCAGCATTGCGTCGGCTTGGCAGTACTCGGAAAAAATCCGCCTGGTAGCGCAATTCAAATATCAGAAAAGAGATTTCAGCCAATCGATAGAGACCGGCACCCCCGGCTCGCCGAATCAAAACGATGTACTGCGCAACACGGCGCTGACCATGATTTACAACCCGACGCTGCATTGGCAAGTCCAGTTGTCTGGCATCCGCAGCACACGCGCTTTAACCAGTACGCCAGGCGGCTTTGTGAATAACGGCGTGATGCTGAATACACGCTATGCATTTTGAGGTAGGGAAAAATGACCGAGAATGACATCCCGCTAGTTTCCTTCTTCAAGCGCCTGCTTGACCCGGCTATTATTCTTGGCTCCTTGTATCTGGTCATCGTGGCAAAGGACGAGGTGTTCACCGGTAATTACCTGGTGCTGATGATTATCGCTTTCTTCATTTCCTCGTATATCTACGAACAGATCGACTTGTATCGCACCTTGCACGTTGTCAAGCAACTTGGTTACGCGGGCGATATTTTCTTTGGCTGGATGATCATCGTTGCAGTCCTGGCGTTGATGGGGCAGGTGACAGGATTGCGCTATGAATTTTCCGACAGCGTCATATGGACCTGGTTTGCGCTGGCCCCTTTCGCGCTGCTGCTGAGTCGTTTGACCGCACATAAGCTGGCGTTCAATTTCGGCAAGAAAGTTGAAGTCCGCTCGGCGGTAATCGTCGGTTCCAACGAACCTGGGAGCGATATTCACAAGTCCCTGATGTCGGGTAGCAACGCTGGCATCGATTTACGCGGGTTCTTTGACGATCGCGATCAAACCAATCGGCCCTCTGACCTGACTAGTCCGTACCTGGGCCCTATCGCAGAGGTTGGATCTTATGTACGCGAGCATAAGATCAAGACGATCTTCATCTGCTTGCCAATGTCGGCGCAACCGAGAGTGCTGGCCTTGATGGACGAGTTGCGGGATACCACAGCGTCGGTCTACTTCGTGCCCGACATTTATACCTTCGGACTGATACAGGCGCGTCTCGACCATGTCGGCGGCATCCCGGTAATCGGCATCTGCGAAACGCCATTCACGGGTCTGCGCGGCGTAGTGAAGCGCGGCAGTGACATTGTCCTGGCGTTGTTGATTCAGATCCTGCTGCTGCCGGTCATGCTGGCGATTGCGATAGGGGTAAAGCTTTCTTCGCCGGGCCGCATCATTTTTTCCCAGCGCCGGTACGGCTTGAACGGCGAGGAAATCGTGGTCTACAAATTTCGCTCGATGGCCGTCACCGAGGATGGCGCCGTGGTCAATCAGGCTAAGAAAAATGATGCCCGCGTGACGAAATTCGGCGGTTTTCTACGACGTACCTCGCTTGACGAACTGCCGCAGTTTTTTAATGTATTGCAAGGCCGCATGAGTATCGTCGGCCCGCGGCCGCACGCTGTCGCCCATAACGAAATGTATCGCAAGCTGATTCAAGGCTACATGTTGCGGCATAAGGTGAAACCGGGAATTACCGGATGGGCGCAGGTGAATGGATACCGCGGAGAGACCGATACCTTGGACAAAATGCGTTCGCGCATCGAATTCGATCTGGAATATTTGCGTAACTGGTCATTGGCGCTGGATCTATGGATCATCGTTCGTACGGTCAAGGAAGTGCTGAAAAAAGACAGCGCGTATTAGTTCACTCAAGTTTATTCAATGTTTTTTCGGGAGAAATATCATGCAAAGAACCATGTTGTTGATGAGTTTTGCATTAGTAGTTTCTTGCAATGCTGCGTCAGCGGTAACGCCGGTGTTTCAAGTCAATACGCCCGAGGCCGGTACGCAGCGTCTGCTGGCAATCGATGCCTATCCATCAAACGCCGGGCGCGTCGATCCGGTTGCGACGATGTCCGGCGCACTTGCGTCCCATCCGGCGCGGCCTGCTTCGGCGGTTCCGGTTGTTTTCAGCTCAAGCGGAGAGGCGAGCGAGACCTGGCGCGGCGCCAGCCTCATTCCCACCCCGGTGACTTTTTCACCTGCTACCGATGACGGCAGCCGCGCTAAAAAAATATCTTCCAGCTTGAGCAATCCGGATGACTTGCTGTTTTATTTCCTGAAGGATTTCCGGGCGCAACCGCCGCAAAAACCAGGGCGCTGGGCGCTGCTCCTGGTCGGACTCTGCTTCGTGCTGTATCAGGTACGCCGTCGTCCCATGCGTACATCTATTGGTTTCTTTTCTGCGTCGAGACAGCTCGGACATCTTAGTGCCTGATGCCTGGCCAGGTAGCCGTTCTGCTGCGGTTCTGCTGCGGCTTGCAGCATAAAAAGTGTATTGATGAAATCTGATTTATTTATAGGAGTCGAATTTTGAGTTGCTCTGAACGATTCGACTATTTGTCTGCAATCGGTGGCGCGTTTAGTGACGTGTTGCGCGGAAAAAACGTCGGCATCCTGATGTTGCTTGCTGCAATCAGCCTGTCTGGCTGCGGTGACCAGAAGAAAAAGGCCGGCAAGATACTGGCCCGTGTCAACGGCGATGAAATCACGACGCTTCAACTGGAAGCTGAGTTGCAGCATGCAGGCGGCGTAGCGGAAGAAAACCGCATGCAGCCGCCAGCTGTGCGCAAACAGGCTCTGGAAGCGTTGATTGATCGTCAGGTTTTGCTGGGGGAAGCGATGCGGGAAAAAATCGATCGCGATCCTAAATTGCTGCAGATTATCGAGCGCTTCAAGACGCAAGCGATTGTGCAAGCTTATCTGGAGTCAAAAGGGGAGAGTCTGGCTAAACCTTCCAAAGCGGAGATCGATGCCTATTTTCAGGATCACCCGGAATTATTCGCCCATCGCAAAGTTCTTGATATCGAACAATTGGCCATAGCCGCGCAAGATTTTAGCGAGCCGCTCAAAGCGCAGATGGATACGGCAACCTCGCTCAATCAAATGGCGGCCTGGCTGGAGCAGCACAAGATCGCCTATGTGAAAACCCAGCTTACCTACTCCAGCGCCGACCTGCCGGCGCAGATCATCGGACAAATCAAGAAGCTGGGCAGGAATCATTTATTTGTCTTGCAGGACGGCCAACAGAATCTGCTCTGCGCACTGACTGAATTAAGAGATAGCCCGGTAACCGGGGATATCGCTAGCGCGCAGATCGAGCGCTATCTGCTGAATAAGAAGATGCAAGAAGTTGCAGCGGCAGAAATCGCCCGTTTGCGTTCTTCGGCGAAGCTCGAATACGTCGATAAGAGCGCTGGAGTGGTTGCAGAAGAAGCGCCGGTCCCCGGTGCCGCCAATTTGAGCGGCAAGCAAGCGGCCGTCGCAGGGAGCCAGAATCGCACGCGCGAAATGGCGGAAGTCAAATGAGCAAGATGAAGATGTGGCAGGAAAAATAATTTAACAGGATGACGATAATGATGAAACGAGTCTACGCATGCTTGTTGGCGACGTTGCTGGCAATTTACGGAATGTCCGCAATTGCTGCCGATACGCCATTGGGGGCGGGGGATGCTTTGAAAATCTCCGTGTTCGGCAACCCCGATTTGAGCCTGGAAACCAAAGTCAGCGAAGCGGGCAGCATTACCTTCCCGCTCATCGGTGACGTCAACATCGGCGGCTTGTCCACCGCGGACGCAGAGAAAAAAATCTCCGGTCTGCTGACAGGGGGCGGCTTTCTGCGCAAGGCCGAAGTCAATATCCTGGTCACCGAACTGCAAAGCCAGCAGGTGTCGATACTTGGCCAGGTGCTGCATCCGGGCCGCTATCCGGTCAGCGGCAAGCGCAGCGTGACCGATATGCTGGCGGTAGCCGGCGGCGTTGGCCCTGAAGGCGGCGATACCGCCACCATCGTGCGTATCCGCAATGGAAAAACCACCAAGCAAGTCGTCAATCTGGTCGAGATGATTCAGTCCGCCGACATGAAAACGAATCTGGAACTGAGCAATGGCGACGTGGTTTACGTGGAGCGCGCTCCCAAGTTTTATATCTACGGCGAAGTGCAGCATCCCGGCGGCTACAAGCTGGAGCGCAATATGACCGTGATTCAGGCGCTGTCGATCGGCGGCGGCCTGACACCGCGCGGAACCCAGCGCGGCATGCGCATCAAGCGCCGCGACGCCAAGGGAAACTTGCAGGAAATAGATGCGAAGCAGGACGAAACGCTGCAGGCGGACGATGTCGTGTACGTGAAAGAGAGCCTGTTTTGATCTATCTGAATCAGGCTGATTCTGCGGCCGCCGCTACCGATACTGCTGCTGTTGTTGTTAATGTGCTGGCGTTTTTTCACGCCACTGTTGAAGGGGTGTTCCCATGACTTTTTCTCAGCTTCTCACGATTCTGCGGGCGCGCTACAAGGTCATTGTATGGGCCTTGCTGGTCACGGTAGCCGTCACCGCTGCCGTCAGTCTAGTACTGCCGAAAGTGTATAAGACCTCGACCACGGTACTGCTCAATTACAAAGGCGCCGATCCGGTGTCCGGCCAGATCTTGCCGGCCCAGCTGGTGTCTGGCTACATGGCAACCCAGATCGATATCGTCACCAGCAGGCGCGTCGCCTTGAAAACGGTCGACAATCTTGGGTTGGCGGAACAGCCAGCCTTTAAGCAGCGCTTCCAGAAGCTCACCAATGGCAACGGCTCGATCCGCGAATGGCTGGCCGATTCCTTGCTGAAGATGGTAGAAGTGTCGCCGTCGCGCGAAAGCAGCATGATCGAAATCACCGCTAAGGGCAACGATCCTGCATTCGTCGCCCAGGTTGCCAACGGTTTTGCTGCAGCTTACCAGCAACTCAATCTGCAAATCAAGGTTCAGCCCTTGCAGCAGGCAGCCAAGTATTTCACCGAGCAAGTCAAAACCTTGCGGGTCGATCTGGAACAGGCGCAGAACAAGCTATCCAAATACCAGCAAGAGCATGGCCTGGTCAGTACCGACAACCATCTCGACGTCGAATCGGCGCGTTTGAACGATCTGTCCAGCCAACTGGTGCTGGCGCAAGGACAGGCGGCGGAAGCATCGTCGCGCGGCAGTCAGGCGATGGGCAGCGGCGGCCGGGATTCGCCGGATGTGATCTCGAACATGCTGGTTCAAAATCTGAAATCGTCGTTGGCGCTAGCGGAAGGAAAGTTTGCCCAGCTGTCTAAGAACCTGGATGTAAATCATCCGCAGTACCAGGCCGCCAAAGCCGAGGTCGACCGCCTGCGTGCCGAGCTCAACAGTAATATCAGCGCAACCAACAACGGCGCCGCCAACAACGGCCGCATCTTGCGCCAGCGCGAAGCGACGATGCGCGCTGCGCTGGCGGCGCAGACTGCCAAGGTGCTGCAACTCAACCGCGCCCGCGATGAAATGTCGGTACTGGTCAAAGATGCGGAAAGTGCGCAGAAGGCATACGACGCCGCCAATCTGCGCCTGACGCAGACCGAGCTTGAAGGGCAATCGAATCAATCGGATGTCTCGGTGCTCAATCCGGCGGTGGCGCCGATGTTTCCCGCCAGCCCCAATGTGCGGCTAAACATAGTGCTGTCGATTCTGCTCGGCGCCATGCTTGGACTGGCCTTGGCGGTATTGGCGGAACTGGCAAATCGCCGCGTCCGATCCAGCCTCGATCTGGTCAACGTGCTGAAGGCGCCGGTACTCGGCACGATCACCTGGGGCAAACCCGCGCGAAGATCTACGTTCTCCAATCTGTTTCTATCGCGGTGATTCCGTACAAGCTGGAAAGGCCAAGCAAATGAGTAAGACCGTAAGTTCTATCGCCAGTGCCGGCGCGGCGTCCCGCAAGGACGCCAACATGGGCCGCATGCTGGTCGAGCAGGGCAAGCTGACGCTGGAGCAGGTGGAAAGCGTACGGCATCTGCAAAAAGAAGAGGGACTCCGCTTCGGCGAGGCGGCACAACGCCTGGGCCTGGTTACCGAGGCCGATATTCAACAGGTGCTGGCGCGTCAGTTTGATTACCCTTACCTGCAGGCGGGCGGTGGAAATTACCCGACGACGCTCATGGCTGCCTATCAGCCTTTCAGCGCGGAAGTTGAAATGCTGCGCTCGGTACGCAGTGAGTTGATGCTGCGCTGGTTCCGTCCCGGGCGCAAGACCTTGGCGATTGCCAGTGTCAACCCGGGCGACGGCACCAGTTTGCTGGCGGCCAATCTGGCCGTCGTGTTTTCGCAACTCGGTGAGCAGACGCTGCTGGTCGATGCAAATTTGCGCAATCCGAGCCAGCACAAGATATTCAATCTGGCCGCCAGCAACGGGCTGGCCGATGTGCTGGCCGGGCGTGCCGGTCTGGACATGCTGGCGATGGCCGAATCGTTCATTGACCTGACGTTATTGCCGGCTGGATCGCTGGTGCCTAATCCTCAGGAGCTGATTAATCGCGGCAGCTTCGTCGCTATGAATGCAACCCTGTGCGACCGTTTCGACATCATCTTGTATGACACGCCGGCGTTCTCAAGCGCAGCGGATGCCTTGACCATTGCCTCGCGCGCCGGCGGCGTGCTGCTGGTGGTCCGCAAGGATCATACCCGGGTCGCTGATCTCACCGCCTTTAGCGATCAGCTGCGGCGCAGCGGCACTGAAGTTGTCGGCTCGGTGATGGTCAGTTTCTGATGGAGATATAAGTCGTATGCAATTTTTTGCCAACATCAAGAATTTCATTTTCCCTGGCCGAGCTGATCAAGCCGGTTCGTCGGTGCCAGACGGACGGATGGCGTTCTGGATTCTGATGGTGGCGCTGGTGTATCAGGCGGTCTTATGCGCGATTCATACGAATGTCCATGCGATTTCCGTTGCCGGCGTGGGACTCACCGAAGCCGCCATCTACCTCGCCTGCATTAGCGTTTTGATCAAACGCATCCGGCTTGAATTCCTTGCCGTCGCAACCGTGGTCGTCGCCTATCTGTTGCTGATGGCGATCTTGCGCAATCAGCTGGATCCGAAAGGGTTCCGCGACGTGATGATTCCTATCCTGTTCTACGGACTGGGGCGGGAAATCGGCGATGTTAAATACACCGATCGCCTGCTTAAGCTGATGGTGCTGGTGGTGCTGGCTTTCGGATTTTTTGAATTGTTCTTCCTGGATTGGTTTTCACGGGTTTTCAATATTTTTTCCTATTACGTCAACCAGGGTGGCCTGGCTGCCGGGTCGAACTGGGCCAAAGATAGCGTGCTGGGGTTGAACGGGATACGACCGGAAGGGATCGGACGCACGATTCTGCCTTCGCTGATTGGCAACCACCGGATATCGTCGATTTTCCTGGAGCCCGTTTCACTCGGCAACTTTGCAGTCATCATCGCGGCCTGGGGCTTATCCAAGCGGCGCGACGAGATCAAGGAAATGGTTTTTTTCGTGCTGGCCGCCGCCATCATGATCGCCTTGAGCGATTCGCGCTACGGCATGATCACGGTTGCCGCGCTGGTCGTGCTGCGCTGCCTGCCGCTTGGCAGAACCAACGCCTGGGCGATGGTGTTGCCATTGCTCAGTGTGGCGCTGCTGCTGTTGCTGGCGACGGTGTTTGGCGGTCACTACAGTGACAGCGTCCTCGGCCGGCTGTTCGTGAGCGGCAAGACATTGTCGAATCTGGATCTGGGAATGATATTCGGCCTGGACGGATTCAATACCAGCTACGGCGACATGGGCTATCCCTCTCTGCTAACGCGGCTTGGCCTGCTGTTATGCATTTTTCTTTGGGGCGCATTCTGGATGCTGAAAATGGCGGACGAGAGAGGCGACCGCTTCCGCGCTTACATCACGCTGTACATGTCTCTCATCCTGTGCGTCAGCGGCACTTCTCTGTTTGCGTTGAAAACCGCCGGTGTTCTGTGGTTCCTGGTGGGCTGTTACGCAGGTCGCCCGAAGGATGTGCCGGCGCCGTCGCCGGTCACCGCCTCACAGCCATCCGCTACCTGAAAGGAAACAACAAATGTCTATTAAAGTCGTGCACATTGTGCGCCAGTATTCGCCGTCCATAGGCGGCATGGAAGATGTGGTGCAGAATATCGCCAGGCAGCAGCGCGAGCACCATGATCAGATTCCCAAGATCGTCACGCTCAACCGGCTGTTCAGGAACTCTGCCGAATTTCTCGCCCCGCAAGCGCAGATCAACGGCGTTGGCGTGGTGCGGCTGCCGTTCCACGGCACCAGCAGATACCCGCTTTGTCCGCAAGTGCTGCAACATGTCGCGGACGCCGATGTGATTCATGTGCATGGCGTTGATTTCTTTTTCGACTATCTGGCGCTCACCAAGCCAGTGCATCGGCGGCCCCTGGTTGCTTCTACCCACGGTGGATTTTTTCATACCAAGTTCGCGTCGAATCTTAAAAAGATCTACTTCAATACGGTAACCCGTGCCTCGTCCATGGCCTATGACAAGATCATTGCCACCAGCGACAACGATGGCGATATTTTTAAAAAGATCGTCAAGCCGCCGAAACTGGCCGTGATTGAAAACGGCGTCAATGTCGAAAAATACAGTGACCTGGCGGCATCCGCGCCGACCCGGACGCTGATCTATTTCGGCCGTTGGTCGATCAATAAAGGCCTGCTGGAAACGCTGGCCTTATTCAAGCAACTGGTCGCGCGCGAACCAGCCTGGAAACTGATCATCGCCGGTCGTGAATACGATCACACGGCAGAGGAACTGCGTACCGTGGTGGCTCAGCAGCAGCTTGCCGGCTCGGTGCAAATCGTGCCGAACCCTTCCGATCACGAACTGGCGGGCCTGATCGGGCAATCCAGTTATTTCATTTGTTTGTCCAGGCATGAGGGTTTTGGCATCGCGCCGATTGAAGCCATGAGCGCCGGGCTGACGCCAGTGTTGAGCGACATCCCGCCATTTCGCCATCTGATCGAGCAATCACGGATCGGGCTTCTGCTGGAGGCGGAAAATCTCGAAGGAAATATAGCTGGCCTGCTGAAATTGCATGAAGAGACGCAAGCGGAATATGCGCACAGACGGGTGCAGCTGCAGCAGTTCGCGGATCGCTATAACTGGCGTCATATTGCGGACAAATATGTCGATGTCTACAAAAGACTGATGGCTTAGTTTTGACGGAAAAGAGGATACACACATTGATAGTCATTCTTAAGAATAGTTGATACGGGTCATGGAAAAAACAAGAATCGATGCAATCACAGGCTTGCGCGGACTGGCGGCGCTGCTGGTTGTGTACGGCCATTCGGTGACATGGTTTTCTCTGCCCTGGAAAATCAATTTTTCCGGTGAGATCGGCGTGATGATTTTCTTTTCATTGAGCGGTTTTCTCATGGCTTATCTTTATCTTGGAAAGAAATTCTCGCTCCTGAGCGTGACCGACTATGCGATATCCCGGTTTTCAAGGATTGCACCGGCCTATCTCGTCATCCTCTTGTTTTCCTATTTCATCTATACCAGCATCGACCCGAACTTCGTGTATGGCATTTCGAGCCAAAACATCCTGCGCCACATTCTGTTCTCCGGCAATGTATCGGTGTTCTGGAGCATCACGCCCGAAGTCGAATTCTATTTTCTGTTCGTCCTGGCCTGGGCCGCAAGCAGCCGCTACCTGACCCGTTCGGATATCGTCGGCCTGGTATTCCTGACCTTCGGCAGCCTGATTGTCTTGTCGTACCGAGATGTATTTCCAGGTACCTTCGTCGGCGCCAAACTTCATTATTTTTTATTTGGCGTGATTGCCGGAATCATTCGTTCGAGAGTCAAGACCGAAAACCAGGGTCGCAATTCGCTCACCATCCTGCATGGCTTGCTGCTGGTCTCGATGGTGTTGATGGAAAGCGGGTGGGTAAGCCTTCCTTTTTCCAGCAACAAGGATTTTTATGACAGTATTTTGACAGCCGTTTTCGGCTCCTTCCTGGTATTCGGTTTTTCGTTTCCATCCGCGCTTGGCAAATTTTTCTTCGGCAACAGGCTGATCGTTTTATGCGGCGAATGCAGTTTTTCGATCTATTTGCTGCACATGCCGATTATTTATCTCTGTCACAAATTCTTCCCACCGCTGTCCACGCCCCTGTTCCAGCTGGCCTTCCTGCCTCCCTTTGTGCTTCTTGTGCTGCTGTTTTCGTGGCTCAACTATCAACTGGTTGAAAAGCCCGGAGCGCGGCTGATCAAATCCATCGGCAGTGCATTCAAACGGAAATTCATTCCGCTCTTTCCGCTGGCGCCCAGCGCCCAACCTCTCTCCGTTGAAAGTGAAACCAGATGACTAACTTCCTGCCTTCCTTGCTAAGCCCGGCGCCTGGCCGCGCCCATCGGCCCCCGAGAATCTGGCGCCGGGCGCTAGCCATTGCGCTGGCTGCCGGATGCCTGCTGTTTAGTGATCTGGCGGCTGCCAATTGCCTGGACGGCAAACGCATGGTCGGCGTCAATCTGAGCGGCGCTGAATTTGCTGCGGATAAATTGCCAGGGACTATCTTCAGGGATTACGTCTATCCCGATCTGGCCGACATGCGCCATTTTCAATCGCTCGGCATGAATACCTTTCGCATGCCATTCCTATGGGAGCGGATACAACCGCAATTATTCGGCGCACTTGATACGGCGGAATTGCAAAGAATGAAAGATAGTGTCGCCGCCGCCCAATCGTTGGGTGTCTGCATTGTTCTCGATGTTCACAATTTCGGTCAATATCGTGGCAATCCTATCGGTTCGTCCGCGGTGCCGCGTGCGGCGTTTGTCGATTTGTGGGAACGCTTGCTGGCGGAGTTCAAGGACCCGGCCAATACCGCGTTCGACCTGATGAATGAACCCGCCAAAATGACAGTGGCGGCCTGGGCCTCAACTGCGCAGGAAACGCTGCGCGTGCTGCGCAGGCGCGGCTCGAAACATCTGATCCTGGTTGCCGGCGGCAGCTGGAGCGGCGCCCATTCCTGGGACGCCAAAGATAACGGCGTCTCGAACGCGGATGCGTTCCGCTCGTTTCGCGATCCTGCAAACAATTACATGATTGAAGTGCATCAATACGCCGACTCTGATTTCTCCGGAACCGCCAACACCTGCATCGATCCCGCGCGCTTGAGCACGATCATGGCCAACGTCACGCTATGGGCCAACCAGACCCGTCAACGCTTGTTTCTCGGCGAATTCGGTGTGGCCGTCAATGACCCTTGCATGAAGGCGCTTACAGCAATCATGGATGGCATGAAAGGCAGTGGCGCCTGGGGCGGTTGGACTTATTGGACCGCCGGTAAGTGGCTGGGTGGCTATCCGTACAGTCTCGAGCCAGACGACAACGGCGACAAGCCGCAAATGGCGATTTTGAAAAATTACATGACGCCTTGAAAGCCACATTGCGTGATGGACCCGATGTGCAAGATGAGTAAAAGGAAAAGTAAATGAAATTTTCACTGGTGTTGGCCACGGTAGGGCGCTCTGACGAAGTGGCCCGGCTTTTAGCATCGCTGGACGCGCAAGATTATCGGAACTTCGAATTGATCGTGGTCGATCAAAACAGCGACGACAGGCTGGTGCCGATGTTGACCTCGTATCGCCAGAAATTTTCGCTGGTGCATGTGCGCTCGGCAGCGCGTGGCGTGTCGCGCGCGCGCAATCGCGGCCTGGAACTCGCGGATGGCGACGTGATTGCCTTTCCCGACGACGATTGCTGGTACCCGGACGGCTTGTTGCAAAAGGTCGCCACTGTATTGCAGAACCATCCGGAACTGGATGGTATTACCGGACGTTTTACCGATGGCGACGGCCGCACCGAAGGGCGCTGGCTGCAAAACAGCGCCTTGCTGAACCGCTATAACGTATGGCGCGGAGCGATTGAGTTCAGTATTTTCCTGCGCCGCCGCGTGGTCGACACCATCGGCCAGTTCAACGAATCGCTGGGAGTCGGCGCCGGCACGGTGTGGGGAGCGGCGGAGGGTACCGATTATCTGCTGCGCAGTCTGCGCCATGGTTTCAAGTTGAAATTCATGAGCGACATGGTCTTGCACCATCCGGTGAAGACCAGCAATTTCGACGCCAGCGCCTGCGACCGCCAGCAGAAATATGAGACTGGCATCGGCCACGTGATGCGGATCAACGACTATCCGCTCTGGTATTTTCCGAGCACTTGCCTGCGCACTTGCGTCGGCATTTTGATTGCTATGGCGAAGGGTGATTTGCCGAAGGCGCGCTTCAAATACGCCAGCGTGCTGGCACGGGTGCAGGGCTGGCGTGGCTGAGCTCGGCATAACCTCCGATGCGATTGAAGGAAATGTTCATGCTTGAATTTTTTACAAGAATGGGAGCGCAATGAGTCAGAACAGCGGCGGTGGCCTGGCATCCGGATCGATCTGGTCGATCGTGGATAACCTCGCGCAGCAAGTCTTGTCATTCGCGGTGTTTGCGGTTCTGGCGCGCTTTCTGACGCCGGACGCATTTGGCTTGCTGACGATTGCACACCTGTTCATTTTGTTTACCCGGCTGGTGGTATTCGACGCCATTGCCATGCCCGTCGTCCGCACCGCCATACCAGACGACCGGCTCTATTCCTGGGTATTCACGTGTTGCACGACTGTCGGCTTGCTGCTGGCCGGGGCGATGTTTTTTTCTGCGGGAGCGGTTTCCTCGCTGTTTCGTGCACCGGAGCTGAAAACGGTGTTGCAGGGCATGAGCGTTTCGGTTCTGTTCTTTGGCATGGTGCGCGCCTATGAGGCGCGGCTGGTGCGCAACATGATGTTCCGGCAGTTGGCCATCCGTTCGATTTTTTCGGTCACCATCGGTGGCGCTATCGGCATCGTGCTTGCCGCCAGCGGCTGGGGTGCGATGTCCCTGGTGGTGCAGCAGGTCACAGCGTCGGGCCTGGCGTTGCTGCTGGTCGTAATGCAGAGCCGTTGGCTGCCGCGCGTGGTTTTTGACGGCGTTCTGACGCGCAAATACTGGAACGATATCCGGCAAGTGGGGTTGACCGGCGTGCTGGGATTTGCCAACACCAATGGCGACTCCCTGTTGGTCGGCATTTTTCTGGGGCCGTACGCCACCGGCTTGTACAACCTGGCAAAGCGTGTGACTTCATCCGTGTATCTGGTCATCTCCGCCTCGATGCACAGGGTTGCGTTGCCGGTGTTCTCCAACGCCGGGACGGATCTGGCGGCGCTGCGTCGCGGTTATTTGAAAATCCTCGGCATCACGCTGTTTTGCGTCGCTCCCTTGCTGTGTTTTCAGGCGGTACTGGCAACGCCTTTGGTAGTCACTGTTTTCGGCGAAAAATGGTTGCCCGCAGCACCTACGGTCGGCGCCCTGGCGCTGCTGTACCTGATCTCGTCGATTGTGCAATTGAATGATTACTTGTTTTTCGCGCTGGGAAGAAACCGCGTTCCGGTGCTGCTTGGCATCGCGCAACTGACGCTGGCAACCGGGCTGGCTGCGATTTTCTACCGCTTCGGCCTGCTCGGCATGAGCCTGTCGTTTTGCGCTGCTTACCTGCTGGTGTTTCCGGTCTCGCAAATGCTGCTGAACCGGGCGCTTGGCTTGAGCCTGCGCATGGTGTGGTATGCGCTGGCGCCGCCGGTGGTGGGTAGCGTCATTCTGTTTCTGGGTTTAGGCGCTTATCTGTGGTTGATGCCGCAGCATTTCACCAATGTGACCCTGGTCGGCGGCGGGATTTTTGTTGCCTGCCTGCTGTATCCGTTCATGGTGATCGTCACAGGCTGGCGCGTCAGAGCGGTGAATGGTTCCTGGCAGGCGTTGTTGCTGTCGGTGGATCGGCTGCGTCGCCGCTTCTTTGCGCGATGAGTTGCGGTGGCGGCATGACGGTTCGAGGTCAAACATGCGCCGACCAAGATTTTTGCATCTTTTATTTAGGTATTGCTGTTAAGAAGGAGTTGTCCATGAATGCAGAAAATATCATTCCGATCGCTGGTTTTCCAGTGGTCAAAACCACTTCGCCGGTGTTGAGCAGGTATCTGTTGCGAACGGTGCGGGCCAATCACAAGGCAACATTGTTCTTTGCTAATACCAATTTCATTGTTCAATGCCGTCATCTGCTTGACAAGATCAAGAGAGGCGCCGTGACGATTGTGAACGACGGCGTCGGCATGGATATCGCGGCGTTCCTGTTTCGCCGGGAAGCATTCAAGGAAAATTTGAATGGCACCGATTTCATACCACAGTTATTTTCCGGCGCGAGGATGCCGATGCGCGTGTTTATGCTGGGCGGCAAGCCGGCGGTATTAAAAAAATCCGCAGATCACGTCTCCAATGTGCTGCAACAGACAGTGGTCGGCAGTTGCGACGGTTACGATGGCATGGCGCTCAATCGCGCAACACTGGTTGAATCGATCAATCGCTCACAGGCAGAGGTTGTGCTGGTGGCGCTTGGCAACCCGATCCAGGAAGAATGGATACTCGCCAATCGCGAAGCGCTGAATGCAAATGTGGTTATCGGCGTCGGCGCCCTGTTCGATTTCTGGAGTGGCGACAAGCCGCGTGCGCCGCTTCTGGTGCAGCGTGCCCGGCTCGAATGGCTGTACCGGCTATGCCTTGAGCCGCGCCGATTATTGCGCCGCTACACCGTCGATATCATGGCATTCCTGGTTTTGTGCAACAAGTATCGCGAAGGAAACCGGCAGAACTGAGGCCGCCGATCGGGTGCCCGCTGGCGAACGACGACAGGCTGCGGCGCCCGACCTTACTTTTGATTACTTATTTTTGACTAATTCTTATGAGGTAGGAAACATGAAAGCAATGATTTTAGCCGCCGGCAAGGGCACCCGTGTCCAGCCATTGACCTACGATCTGCCGAAGCCGATGATTCCAATCCTGGGCAAGCCGGTAATGGCTTACCTGGTCGAGTATCTCGCCAGCTACGGGGTGCGCGACATCATGGTGAATGTCAGTTACCTGCATCACAAAATCGAAGAATATTTCGGCGACGGCAATCAGTTCGGCGTACAGATCGGCTATTCCTTCGAAGGCTATGTCAATGACAGCGGCGAAGTGGTGCCGGAGCCCTTGGGTTCGGCTGGCGGCATCAAGAAGATCCAGCAGTTTGCGAATTTCTTCGATGAAACCACCATCGTGATATGCGGCGACGCCCTGATCGATCTCGATCTCACCTCCGCCTTGTTCGAACACAAGCGCAAAGGGGCGCTGGCGAGTGTCATTACCAAAGAAGTGCCGTGGGACAAAGTGCACAACTACGGTGTAGTCGTGACGGATCAGGATGGACGGGTGCAATCGTTCCAGGAAAAGCCGAGCAAGGATGTGGCGCTATCCAATTTTGCCAGCACCGGCATTTATATCTTCGAACCGGAAGTCATCGACCTGATTCCTGCCGACACCACGTTCGACATCGGTTCCGAGTTGTTTCCCCTGATGGCGCAAAAAGGCCTGCCGTTTTATGCGCAACAACGATTTTTCAACTGGATCGACATCGGCACCGTGACCGATTTCTGGAGTGTCCTGCAAAGCGTATTGCTGGGTGAGGTAGCGCAACTGGAAGTTCCCGGCACGCAAATCGCCGATGGGCTGTGGGTTGGTCTTAACACCAGCATCGACTGGGACGGGACGACCATCGAAGGCCCGGTGTATATCGGTTCCGGATGCAAGATCGAGGCCGGTTGCAAAATCGTCGGCCCGACCTGGATCGGACATGGCAGCCATCTGTGCGCCGGCGCTGAAGTGGTGCGCAGCGTGCTGTTTGAATATACCCGGATACACGAAAACGCCCACCTGGATGAAATGATTGTGGTCAAGGAATATAGCGTGGACCGCGCCGGCAACATGCGCAAATTGCCGGATGCCGGCAGCGATGACTGGGGCGATGCCCGCGATCGTCTGCCGGAAAGAGATTCGGAAAGTGACCCTGAACGCGCAGCATCTTTAGCATTGAGCAACCTATGAAAATATATCCCGTTATCCTTGCCGGAGGTTCCGGCACGCGCTTGTGGCCGCTGTCACGCGAGGCATTGCCGAAACAACTGCTGCCGCTATGCTCAGACCGTTCGATGTTGCAAGAAGCGTTGCTGCGCCTGGCGGATTGGCCCGAACTAATGCCGCCGCTGCTGACCTGCGGCAACGAACATCGTTTCCTGGTGGCAGAACAATTGCGCGCCATCGGCGTCGCCCCGCTCGGTATTTTGCTGGAGCCTGAGGGTAGGAATACCGCGCCGACGGTGGCGGTGGCGGCGCATTATTTATTGCAGCAGGATAAAGACGCGGTGATGCTGGTGCTGCCGGCCGATCATGTGATCGGCGATGTGGAAGCCTTCCATGCCGCCGTTCAGCGCGCGATCCAGGCCGCCGAGAACGGCTCGCTGGTGACATTCGGCATCGTGCCGTCCGGCCCTGAAACCGGCTACGGCTATATCCGCCGGGGTAAGCTGGCCGTGCCAGGAGCAGGCGGCGATGGCTGTTATGCGGTCGAAAAATTCGTCGAAAAACCTGATCGCGCTACTGCGGAGGTTTTTGTCGCAGATAAGGCATATAGCTGGAACAGCGGCATGTTTTTATTCCAGGCGCAGCGTTACCTTGAGGAATTGCGCGAGTTTCGCCCGGCGATTGCAGACAGCTGCCAAAAGGCTTTCGACGGCGCTTATCACGATCTCGATTTTTGCCGCCTGGACGAAGCTTCCTTTGCCGTCTGCCCCGCGGAATCGATCGATTACGCCGTGATGGAGCATACCCGGCACGCAGTGGTGGTGCCGGCCGACATCGGCTGGAGCGATGTCGGTTCCTGGTCTGCGCTGTGGCAGGTACTGAAGGGCGAAGAGGGCGACGCCGACGGTAATGTATTGCGCGGCGACGTGTATACGGACAATGTCCAGAATTCGATGATTCGGGCAGAAAATCGTTTCGTCGCGGTGATCGGCGTCGATGACCTGGTGGTGGTGGAAACCAAGGATGCGGTATTGGTGGTGCACAAAGACCAGGTGCAGGGCGTCAAGAAAATCGTCGAAGACCTCAAGAAAAACAGCCGCACCGAGCACATGGATCATATGCGGGTGTATCGGCCTTGGGGCAATTATGAAGGCATCGATGCCGGCGACCGCTTCCAGGTCAAGCGCATTACGGTTAATCCCGGCGGCAAATTATCGCTGCAAATGCATCATCACCGCGCCGAGCACTGGGTAGTGGTCACCGGAACCGCGCGGATTACTTGCGGTGACGAGGAAAAACTGCTTACCGAGAATGAATCCACCTATATACCGATCGGGGTCAAGCATCGCCTGGAAAATCCCGGAAAAATGCCGCTGCATCTGATCGAAGTGCAGTCAGGTGGTTATCTGGGAGAGGACGATATCGTGCGTTTCGACGATATATACAAACGCAACTAAGGTGCAACCAAGGCGTAACCAAGGCGCAACCAAGGCGAGCCCCGATAAATTTATTTCTCACTCAGATTAAAACCATGCTCCCACTTCAAAAATCCATATTCAAGGCTTATGACATCCGCGGCGTTGTCGGCACTTCGCTAGATACCGGTATTGCGCATCAAATCGGCCGCGCTTTCGGGATTGCTGCCCGCGCTAAAGGCGAAAACACGGTGGTCATCGGCCGCGACGGACGTTTGTCCGGACCCGAACTGGCGGCCGCACTGGCAGACGGGTTGCTGCAAGCCGGTGTCGATGTGATCGATCTGGGAATGCTCGCCACGCCGATGGTTTATTTTGCTACCCATGTGCTTGGCGCCCAATCTGGCGTGATGGTGACTGGCAGCCATAATCCACCTGACTACAACGGCTTCAAAATGGTGTTGGCTGGCGAAGCGATTCATGGCGAGACGATACAGGCGCTATATCAGGAAATCGTCAATGCCAGCGCCGGGCCGACGCTGGCTCAGGCTGGAACCTACCGGACTCACGACATCAGGAATGCTTATCTCGAACGCATCCTGAGCGACGTCAAACTGGCGCGGCCCATGAAGATCGTGCTGGATTGCGGTAACGGTGTCGCCGGCGCTTTTGCGGGAGACTTGTATCGCGCACTTGGATGCGAGGTGCAAGAGTTGTTTTGTGAAGTCGACGGGACGTTTCCCAACCATCATCCCGACCCGGCCCATCCCGAGAATCTGCAGGATGTGATTCGCGCCCTGCAAACCAGCGATGCTGAACTTGGCCTGGCCTTCGATGGCGACGGCGATCGCCTCGGCGTGGTCACCAAAGACGGCCAGATCATTTATCCGGATCGTCAGCTGATGTTGTTTGCCGCCGACGTGCTGACCCGCCATCCTGGCCAGCAAATCCTGTACGACGTCAAAGGCACTCGCCATCTGGCGCCATGGATTGCCAAACACGGCGGCAAGCCGTTGATGTGGAAGACCGGCCATTCGCTGGTGAAGGCCAAGATGCGTGAGACCGCAGCGCCGCTAGGCGGCGAGATGAGCGGGCACGTGTTTTTCAAGGATCGCTGGTACGGCTTTGACGATGGCTTGTATGCAGGCGTCCGTTTGCTGGAGCTGCTGAGCCGCGAAAGCGATCCGTCGGCGCTGCTCAATGCATTACCGCAATCGATCAGTACGCCCGAATTGCAACTGCAGCTGGCCGAAGGCGAGAATTTTGCATTGATAGAGAAATTGCAGGAGCAGGCAAAATTCCCCGGGGCGGAGGAAATCATCAAGATTGACGGCTTGCGTGTCGAATATCCGGATGGATTTGGGCTGGCGCGCTCGTCGAATACAACGCCGGTTGTGGTGATGCGCTTTGAGGCTGAATCGGAAGCGGCGTTGGCGCGTATACAGGCAGAGTTCAAGCGCGTGATCCTGGCTGCAAAGCCGGATGCGCTTCTGCCTTTTTAAGCACTTCTTTATATAAAAATTACGGAGACGGATGTCCTCATGAGCTCTATTTCAAAGCTTCCGTTTAAATTCTTCTTTGCCAATACATCCAGAATCACTCGAAATATTGTGTTGAGGGGATCGATGTTAAGACTGAAGACGTGGCATAGGGGGATGTTGTTAGCTATAAATATCGGCTTGCATTTAAAATTCATCCGTATTCTCAGTCACCCGCAAACCAGGCAACTGATTATTGACAAGCCGGAGCTGACTTATAAATATTTGAGGGACTACATTTCATTTGATATCTCCGCAAGAAAAGGTTTATTGATACTGATTTCACATTACTCATACCTTCAGAAGAATTTCAAAAGCGATTTTCTGGATGATATCTCTGGCTTTCCTATCCAGCTTTGGCAGCAATATATCGACGGTATTTCATTTGAAATAGTGATCGATTTTCCGCACGCCGTCGACTCTGAAGGAGAGTTATGCCTGCTCTTTAAAATGGATCTGGTATGCATTTATCGCGTGATCTTTGTCATAGCCGATGGCAGCGCATTCGAGCTTGCCGACGAACATGTGATTTTCATATCCAGCGTGCAGGGAATGCAAGGCCTTGAGTGCATTCAGCAGGCGACAAAGACTTGCAATGATATTCAACCAGCTCAATTGCTGATGGCAGCCATAAGCGGGGTGGGGCTGGCTCTTGGCTTTAATACGATAGCGGGGATTGCCAGCAAAAATCAGATTGCGCAGAGCGAAAAATTTTATTTTTCCTACGACAAGTTCTTTGAAAAATTTGGCGATCTTGTCCCGCAAAAGAATTTTTATAGAATTCAACTTCCGTACGCGGAAGGCGCACTGGATCTGATCCAAGCCCGCCATCGAAAAAGGACGCAGAAAAAGCGTATTTTTAAAAATGAAATCAGAGATCAGGTGGCGTCATCCATGCAGCACTATCTTATTCGAGAGCCGCTCCAGTGTCCGGTGTCAGATGCATGAGTCAGATACATGATACGCAACGGCTCTTTTTTATTTTCCTGCGCTAAATAAATGATGCCTCCTTCTTCTTTGTCGATCTATCGTTCGCCGCGCAGTCAGGTTTTGTTCGAGCACTACAGCTTTATCGATAATGCCAAAGCCATCGGCATGGTTCTGGTTGTTCTCGGCCACAGCCGAGGGCTGCCGGATTATCTGGTGCAGTTGATCTTCAGTTTTCACGTTCCTCTGTTTTTTTTCATTTCCGGATTTCTGATCAAGCCGGAAAAATTAGAAACCTCGATTTACCGCAATATCAGAAAAGTATTGCAAACCTTAGCCATTCCCTATCTTCTGTTTTTCTTGCTCGCTTTTGTGTATTGGCTGCTCACGCGCAACATCGGTGCCAAGGCTTTACTGTCTGCCGGCCAGGCATGGCATGCACCCATCGCCGGCTTGTTTACGGGGCTGGAATCGGACCTCTATGTCGATCCTCCGCTCTGGTTCTTTCCGTGTCTGATATTGACCTCGATAACTTATCACGCCTCGCGCAAGTTTTTGAACTTGACGGCTGCCACCTGTCTGTTTACGGCTCTTGCTTTTATCATCGCGCTACTCTGGGATGAGTCGTTCTATAGGCTTCCCCTGGGTTTGGACACCATGTGGATAGCGCTGTCGTTCTACGCGCTTGGACAGTATGTGCGTGAGAAGAATTTTTTAAGCGATATCAGCGATATAAAGCCAGGCATTCTCTTCTTTATTTTTTTGCTGGCGGCGGCACTGCTCATTTCCGCCCAGCTGCTTACCGGCAGGGTCGATCTCGCCACCATGCTTTTCGGCAGCAGCCCGGCACTCTATCTGCCGGCCGCCTTGCTTGGAATTGCCGCCACATTTGCTGTTTCCGCGTTATTGCCGAGATCCAGAATAAGTCGCTGGATTTCGAACAATACCTTGATAATTTTCCCGGTGCATTTTATTTTCCTGAGCCTGATACGCGGCCTCATGATCTCTCTGCACCTGATTGCCAGCGATTACACCTATGCCATCGGCTGGAGTGTCGCCAGCAGTGCTGCAGCCATCCTGTTTTGTGGGCCGCTGGTTTATTTCTTACGCCGCTTTTCGGTATTACGCATTTAGCGGACGTCCGCAACAAATAGCTTCTGATCGTAAGTTGGGATCGGCAAATGTTAATTTCCGATTCAAAGCGACACTTCAATTATTTGTCTTTTTGGCATCATTGGCGATTACAATTGAGAACAGTCTGGAGTCAATCTTCACTTTTCTCTGCCGCCCATGCATGTATCCGGAGCTCACTTAATGCCAGCTGCTACCACCATCAAGTTGTTTCTTTGCGCCGTGCTTAGTGCGCTTACATTACCCGGCTGCGGCTCGGTTGAAGCCACTGAAGATACTCGTCTGCCTTTGGTCATCGCCCATCGCGGCGGCACTGCAGATTATCCGGAGAACACTCTGCTGGCAGTCGAGGGCGCGCTTCAAGACCGCGCAGACATGATCTGGCTGACGATCCAGCTGAGCCGGGATGGCGTGTCGATGCTGTATCGTCCGGCTGATCTGTCGTCGCTTACCGATGGCGCCGGGCCGCTTGCGAATAAAACCTTTGATGAGTTGCAGCGTTTGAACGCAGGCTGGATGTTTGCGCGCATTGATGCGGATGGTGTGAAGCGCTATCCATACCGTACGCAGAGCGTTCAGATACCTTCGTTGCAGCAGGCGCTGCGCGCTATTCCGGAATCGGTGCCGGTGATTCTGGACATGAAGGCGCTGCCGGCCGAACCGCAGGCCGAGGCGGTAGCGCGGGTGCTGGATCAAGAGCGCGCTTGGGGGCGGAGCTTGATCTATTCCACCGACGCCGCTTACCAGCAGGTGTTCTCTGTTTTTCCACAAGCCCGTCTGTTTGAGTCGCGCGATGCAACGCGTGAGCGGCTGGCGACGGTAGCGCTGGCGCAAGAATGCACGGCGCCGCCTGCTGCAGATAGCTGGGCTGCATTTGAATCCCGCCGCGCTGTGCAGGTGGTGGAAACCTTCACCTTGGGCCAGGCGCGCTCTGCGGTTAAAGCCCGGTTCTGGACGCCAGCGGCGGTTGCCTGCTTCCGCAGCAAAGGGAAAACCAATCTGGTTGCCATTGCCGTCAACGGTGTCGACGCCTATCGCGAGGCAGCTTGCCGCGGCATGGACGCGGTGCTGGCGGATTCGCCGAAAACCATGCTCGCCATCAAAGACCGGATGCGTGGATCGGCGTTGGATTGCTCGGAGCCATTGATCGTCGATTAAGTTGCTCGAAAGTCATGCGTAAACGTAATGTCTTTTCCGTAAAAAGGTAATTCCAAATTAGCCGAGAGTCTCCCATACTCGATTGCACAAAATAGCGCCGACATTCATAAGGCGCCCACATATAGGAGACATCTGATGAGCAACTGCCCCTCGCACGTGAATTTTGCGCCCGTTTCAAGCATTGCCACTATGGCCACTACGGCCACTACAGCCGCCAGCCGCTTGCAAAACAATGTCGATGCATGCCATGACCGCCTGCGCGACGGAGGCGCATCATGAATATCGATATCGGTAAGACGCTCGACGACGGCCCGTACACGATGATGCAGAAATTCGTTGTGTGTCTGGCGGCGCTATCGATTGTGATGGATGGTTTTGACGGCCAACTGATCGGTTTTGCGATTCCAACGCTGATCAAGGAATGGGGCATCAGCCGCAGCGCGTTTGCGCCAGCGGTGGCGGCCGGTCTGATCGGGATGGGCATAGGCAGCGCTTGCGCCGGTTTGTTCGCGGATCGCTTTGGACGCCGCTGGGCGGTGATTGGCAGCGTGTTTATTTTCGGTACGGCTACCTGCGCGATCGGCCTGGCGCCGGATGTGACGACGATTGCGATACTGCGCCTGATCGCCGGCTTTGGCATTGGCGGGGCGTTGCCCAGCTCGACTACGATGACCGCCGAATTCACGCCCGCCAGGCGGCGCACCCTGGCCGTCACGGCAACCATCGTCTGCGTGCCATTAGGCGGCATGCTAGCCGGTTTGTTTTCGAGCGTGGTGCTGCCGCTCTACGGCTGGCGCGGCTTGTTTTTCATCGGTGGCGCATTGCCGTTGGGGCTGGTGGTGCTGCTGTTCTTTACGCTGCCGGAATCGCCCCGTTATCTGGCGCGGCGCCGGCATCGCTGGCCTGAGTTATCCAAGCTGCTCGGCCGCATGTCCCGGCCGACGGCAGCTGGCGCGGTGTTTACCGATCTGGGCGAACAGAAAAAAGAGCAGCGAGTAGGCTTCCGTGCCTTGTTTGACGAGGGCCGAGGCCGCGACACATTGGCCATCTGGTGCGCATTCTTCATGTGTCTGCTGGCGGTCTACAGCGCTTTCAGCTGGTTGCCGACGATGCTGGCGGCAGAGGGTTTGAGCACGCAGATTGCCGGTTCGGGCTTGACAGCGTACAACCTTGGCGGCGTGATAGGTGCGTTAGCCTGCGCCGTGGCGATCACCCGGTTTGGCTCGCGCTGGCCGTTGATCGTGTGCTGCGCCGGCGGTGCTGCGAGTGCGCTGCTATTGCTGGGCGTCGACGTCTCTCACAGTACGGGCTTGTTTATCTTCGGGATCGGCGTGCACGGCATGTTTGTCAATGCGGTTCAATCGACCATGTATGCACTCTGTGCGTTTGTTTATCCGACCGCGGTGCGGGCCACCGGAACTGCTTCAGCGCTGGCTTTCGGCCGCATCGGCGCGATCCTGAGCGCTTTCGCTGGCGCTGTCGTGATCACCGCAGCAGGCGCATCCGGTTATCTGATCATGTTGGGGGTGGCGATGGTGTTCGTATTGATCGCGCTGGTGATGGTCAAAGGACACATTCCCAGATTGCTTCGGACAAAGACTGAAGCAAAAATTGAGGTGCAAGCCTAAGCTATTGCAGCAGGCCCGGCAGCAGCAGGCCGGATACGTCAGGGAGCAACTGCCAGCAATCGCAGTTGCTCCAGCAACTTGACCGCCGGGCCTGGCAAAATGCCGTGCCGGCGGCGAAAGGCGGTCAGCGTTCTGCTGGCCATGACACCGGGAATCGCGAGTGCATCAATCAGCCGTGCCTGGTGGTCAACATCGTACATGGGTTCCGGCATCCAGCTCAGGAAGCCGGAGCGTGTCACCAGGCTTTTCAATACAGTGATCGACCGGGTCTCGACCGCGATGTTGGGCATTGCCAAACCGTGCGCGCCGAACACTTGCTGCATTTGCTCGAACGGGCCGGTGCCCTGCGGCGGCATGGCCCACGGTTGACTTAATGTATCGGCCAACTTGAGTTTGGGATTGTTACGCAAGGGATGGTCGCTTGCGGCAACCACATAACTGCGGTCTTCCCAGCGGCAATCGCCGATGGCGCAGATTTCGTCAGTGTCGGCAACCGCCATGCCAAGCGCCAGATCGACCTCGTGCCTGACCAGTGCGTCGGTCAGGCGATCCCACACGCCTTCGATCACATGCACATGCAAGGTCGGCCATTTTTTCAGCACTTCACCGATCGCCTGCGGCAATACCAGGCTGGCAATGCTGCCTACCGCGCCAACCCTGATGGTGCCTTTGACCAAGCCGCGCATGGCGTCGATTTCTTCGGTTGCGTGCTCGGCTTCGCGCAGCAGCAAGGTGGCGTGCGGCACCAGGGCGCGGCCAATCTCGGTGAGTTGCATGCCTTTTGAATGGCGTTCGAATAGCGCTGCGCCGACCTGTTCTTCAAGGCGCTTGATGGTGCGGCTCAGGGCGGGCTGCGTCACATGCAGCGCGTCGGCGCTGCGCCCCAGGCTGCCGGTGGCTACGATGGTGGTAAATGCGGTTAGCTGGCGGAGATCGAAAGTCATGCTTGATCGTAATGTCTTTTCTGGAAAAAGGCAATTTCAAAACATGGGGCTTGCTTTCATACTGGCACTTTGCATAGTCTGATAGGAGATTTCGTGAGCAGCACATCCAATACAAATATGTTGCCGGCTGCATCAATTACCGTGCGTGACGCCGTGATCGATCTGATGCGTCAACTTGGTATGACTTCCGTGTTCGGCAATCCAGGCTCCACGGAACTACCGATGTTCCGCAATTTTCCTGAAGATTTTCGTTATGTGCTTGGCTTGCAGGAGGCGGTGGTAGTCGGCATGGCCGACGGTTACGCGCAGGCCACACGCAATGCTGCATTGGTGAACTTGCATTCAGCGGCCGGCGTCGGCAACGCCATGGGCAATATTTTCACCGCCTTCAAGAACCGCACGCCGCTGCTGATCACCGTTGGGCAACAAGCGCGCTCGATCTTGCCCTTCGATCCGTTTCTAGCGTCGGCACAGGCGACGGAATTGCCCAAGCCTTACGTCAAGTGGAGCATCGAACCGGCCCGCGCCGAAGATGTTCCTCTGGCCATGGCGCGTGCCTATTACATAGCGATGATGCCGCCGCGTGGCCCGGTATTGGTGTCGATTCCGGTGGACGATTGGGATCAGCCTGCGCAGTTATTGGCGGCGCGCGTAGTCAGCAGCGAATTGCGGGCGGAGCCCTTTGTACTGGATGAGATAGGCGCTGCGCTGGACGCCAGCCGGCGTCCAGCGTTCGTGGTGGGCGCTGCGGTGGACCGCGACAACGCCTGGGAAGCGGTGGTGCAACTGGCGGAAAGGCACAACGCCAGGGTCTGGGCGGCGCCCATGTCGGGACGTTGCAGTTTTCCAGAAGACCATCGTCTGTTTGCCGGTTTCCTGCCGGCGATGCGCGAAAAGATAGTCAGTTTGCTGGATGGGCATGACTGCATTTTCGCCCTTGGCGCCCCAGCTTTTACCTATCACGTCGAAGGCAGCGGGCCGCACGTGCCGCCTGGCGCCACGCTATGCCAGCTCACCGATGATCCGACCACCGCCGCCTGGACGCCAGTCGGCACGTCGGCGGTCGGCAGCATACGTTTGAGCGTGCTCGATTTGCTCGCTCGCCCGGTGCCGCCACTACCACTACGCGCCTTACCTGCGGCGCGCCCGGATCGGGTCCGCGCCGAGCCATCCAGGCGGATATCCGTGGCCTATGTCATGCAGACCTTGGCCGAGGTGCGTGGTCCGGCTGACATCGTGGTGGAAGAAGCGCCCAGCGCACGGCCGGTGCTGCAGGCTTATCTGCCCATCACGCGCAGCGAGGGATTCTTCACGATGGATAGCGGCGGCCTTGGCTACGGCATGCCGGCGGCGGTAGGCGTGGCGCTGGCCAAGCCGGGTGCTCGCATCATCGGCATTTTTGGCGATGGTTCCAGCATGTATTCGATCCAGTCGCTGTGGAGCGCGGTGCAATTGAAACTGCCTATCGTGTTTCTGATTCTGAATAACCAGCGCTACGCGGCATTGCAAGATTTTGCGCCGGTGTTTGGCTTCACCGATAGCGACGTGGTGCAAGGGACCGAACTGCCGGCGATCGATTTCGTGGCGCTTGCCAAGGGCATGGGTTGCCAGGCTTTGCGCGTGACGGATGCGGCGCTTTTGCGCGAGACTCTGCAGCTAGCGTTGGGTTCGGCGGCACCGGTGCTGGTCGAGGTCGAGGTTGCATAACACATCGCAATAGTCGAAACAATCGCGCACCCTGAGATTAATCAATAAGATGAATCAACAAAAAAGGAGATGAAACATGAACACAATATCGATGTTGATCAACGGCGAGCAATCGCAGGCGGAAAACGGCGCCACTTTCGACAGATGCAATCCACTCGATGGCCAACTGGCGACCAGAGCGCCGGCCGCCAGCGTAGCCGATGCCCTGCGCGCCGTCGATGCAGCTGCGGCTGCCTTCCCGGCATGGTCGGCGAGCGGGCCGGGCGAGCGCAGGGCGTTGCTGATCAAAGCCGCTCAGGCGCTGGAAGCCAAGAGCGAAGCGTTCGCCGCTGCCATGGCGGCGGAAACCGGGGCTTCGGGCATCTGGGCCGGTTTCAACGTGCGTCTTGCGGCCAATACCTTGCTGGAAGCCGCAGCGCTGACTACCCAGATCAACGGTGAAGTAATTCCATCCGATCTGCCCGGTAACCTGGCGCTGGGCGTGCGCCAGGCCGCTGGCGTGGTGCTGGGCATGGCGCCGTGGAACGCGCCAGTGATTCTGGGAGTGCGGGCGATCGCGGTGCCGCTGGCTTGCGGTAATACCGTGGTCCTGAAAGGCTCGGAGCTCTGCCCGGCAACCCATGGCTTGATCATCGCAGCGTTGCAAGAGGCTGGTTTGCCGAAGGGCGTGGTGAATTTTGTCACCAATGCACCGGCCGACGCCGCTGCCGTGGTAGAGGCAATGATCGCGCACCGGGCGGTGCGGCGCGTGAATTTCACCGGCTCGACGCAGGTCGGAAAGATCATTGCCATGCATTGTGCAAAATATTTGAAACCGGTGGTGCTGGAACTGGGTGGCAAAGCGCCGGTGCTGGTGCTGGACGATGCCGATCTCGACGCCGCTGTGAACGGTGTGGCTTTCGGCGCCTTCTTAAATTCGGGGCAGATTTGCATGTCCACCGAACGCATCATTGTCGATCATAAAATTGCCGATGATTTTGTCAGGCGCCTGGTGCTCAAGGCCGGCAGTTTGCCGCTGGGCGATCCGCGCTTGGGGCCGGTAGTGCTGGGCTCCGTGGTTGATAGCAAGACAGTGGAGCGTTGCAACGCTTTGATAGATGATGCGCTAGGAAAAGGCGCCAAGCTGCTGTGCGGAGGCAAGGCCGACAGCACTTTGATGGCTGCCACACTGCTGGATCACGTGACGCCCGCTATGCGGATTTACGCTGAAGAATCGTTCGCTCCGGTCAAGGGCATCGTCAGGGTCAACGGCGATGAGGAGGCAATTGCTTGCGCCAACGATAACGAATTCGGTTTGGCGTCAGCCGTATTCAGCCGCGATACCGCACGCGCCTTACTGGTGGCCAGGCGGATTGAATCAGGCATTTGCCATATCAACGGCCCGACCGTCCATGACGAACCGCAAATGCCGTTCGGCGGCGTCAAGGGCAGCGGCATCGGCCATTTCGGTGGCAAGGCTGGCATCGACGCCTTTACCGACTTGCGCTGGATTACCTTGCAAACCAAGTCGCGCTCTTATCCGTTCTGAGCACGATCGCAATCCCTCGATAGTGGAGCTATGAATAATGAAAAAAATCATGATAGTTGGCGCTGGTGCAATGGGCTGCCTGTTCGGCGCCAGGTTTGCGCAAGCCGGCTACGAACTAGTATTGGTCGATGTCTGGCGCGAACATATCGATGCGATTAACAGCGCTGGCTTGAAAATTGAAACGGAGCAGGGCGAGCAAATTGTCAAAATCAGCGCAGGCACTGCCGATGCTGTCGATTTTCGGCCGGATCTGGTGATCGTGTTCACCAAGACTTTACATACTGCCGCCGCCCTGGATTCCGTCTGTCATTTATTTGACGACAGGACCTGCTTGCTCACCTTGCAAAATGGTTTGGGAAATGTCGAGACTGCCGCTGAATTCATTCCGATTGAACGCGTGATGCATGGCGTCACCAACTATCCGAGCGACCTTAAAGGACCTGGCCGGGTGTCGTCGAAAGGCAGCGGTTACATCAAGATCTATGGCGCCGACGGCCAGCGCCGGAAGGAGCACCAGGTGATCGCGGAGGCCTTCGGCAAAGCCGGCTTCAATTGCGTTCTTGACGCCGATGTCGAGCGCGCCATATGGGAAAAGGTGGCGTTCAATGCGGCGCTGAACAGTTTGACAGCGGTTACCGGGATGACGGTCGGCGAGGTAGGAGCCAGCACTTCAGGGCCGCTGCTGGCGCAACGCATCGTCGCCGAAACGGGCGCCGTGGCACGCGCCAGACACATCGCGGTGGATGAGGATGCGATCTGGCAATCTGTAGGAAAGGCATTCATCGAACACGCGGAGCATAAGCCGTCCATGCTGCAGGACGTGATGCACAACCGGAAAACCGAGATCGGATCGATCAACGGTGCGATTGCTGAATTTGCGCTGGAAGCAGGCGTTGCCGTTCCGGTTACCGAGACGCTCTATCATCTGGTGCGCATGATCGAACAGAAGCACAAAAGCTGATTTTGCTGATTGCTTGATTGGCAACCCGGGCCGCCGGGAAAGCCGTCCAGATCCAGGCCGATCTTCCCGCTTGCCGGTCTGGGGCCAGGTCGTACGCGGATATAATGAAAGGGTCCATCTGCGGGAGACGCTCATGCAGCTCACACCCAAATTTGCGGCCTTTACCATCGTGTCGAGTCTTGCCTATCTTGGCGTCTCCATTCTTGCCCGCGGCGGTATTGCCGTTTTTTTCGCACAACCAGCCCTGCTGGTGGTTGCCATCGCATTCCTTATCATGGCTGGCGCGGCGCTCTTCACCAGCGCCAATCTGAGTTCCGGCGAACGCGAGGACCGTGGCAACCGTTGGATTATCCCAGTCATCGGCTTGATCGGACTGCTGCAAGCCTATCTGCCGCCGTATAGCGATCGCATCGAATTCTGGACTTTCGGCGCCGATACGCTGCGCTGGATTGGGGTCGTCCTGTTCATCGTCGGCGGTGCGCTGAGGTTGTGGCCGGTCTTCATACTCGGCCGCCGTTTCAGCGGTTTGGTGGCGATCCAGTCCGGCCATCGCCTGGTGACCGAAGGTTTGTACGGCGTCATCCGCCACCCCAGCTACCTGGGTTTGCTGGTGAATTCACTGGGCTGGTCGCTGGCTTTTCGTTCCGGGCTCGGGCTGCTGCTGACGGCGCTTACGATCCTGCCGCTGATCGCTCGCATACGCGCCGAGGAGGCGCTGCTGCAGACGCAGTTTGGCGCCGAGTACGACGCTTATCGTGCCCGTACATCGCGGCTGATTCCCGGAATTTATTAGCGCATCGAGCTAGCTCAACAGGCCCTGATGGCCTGGCATTCTCCAGGCGGGATACTACGGGATGTGGGATGCCAGATACGGAATAGAGCAATTCTCTGTATCATCTGTGGCGCAGAAATTCACTTGTCCACACTTCAAAGGAGATTTCATGTCCAGTCATGTCGCCACTATCGAATGGAAGCGAGCCGATGCAGTATTCGTTGACAACCGTTACAGCCGCGCCCACCAATGGCAATTCGACGGCGGCGCGGTGGTGCCGGCGTCGAGTTCGCCGCATGTGGTGAGAGTGCCTTTGTCGAACCCGGCCAATGTCGATCCGGAAGAAGCTTTTGTCGCCTCCCTATCCAGTTGCCATATGTTGTGGTTTCTTGATATCGCGCGCAGCGCCGGCTATGTGATCGATAGTTATGTCGATCACGCCATAGGGCATATGCTGCGCGGAGCGGATGGCAAAAGCTGGATAGCGCTGGTTGAACTGGCGCCAGCGGTGACCTTTTCCGGCGCCAGGATTCCGGACGACGCCGCGCTCCAGCACTTGCATCACCAGGCGCATGAGGAATGTTTTCTGGCGCGCTCGGTGAAGAGTGAAATCAGGATCCAGGGCAGCTGGAGCCACGCCGCGTCATGAACCTCGGCTGGCTATCCTTAGCCTGAGCGGCGCAGAGGCGGGTAGAATACCGGCGGCGAAACTGCCTCGATATGACGTTTAAACAGGAAAAATGATGGCAAAGAAGAATGAAGAGCTGGATCCGGAAACACTGGCTTTGATCAATTGGTGTATCGAAGTAGAAGGTTTTCTGGTGGCCGGCGGAGCGACTCTAGATCAGGCGCAAGAGCATATCGAAGAACAGGTGGAATGGTTCACCGACCAGTTTTATGACGGCCTGACACCGGAACAGGCTGCTAAAGCGGCATTGAGCGATTGAAGATGTTTGCCGACGTGCGGTCAATCTAAATGAATCAGCATAAATGAACACGCGTGAAACAGGGCGCGGCATCGGCTTGTCGGTCGGCGCGTCAATGTTGTTCGCCCTGATGTCCGGCTACACCAAATTACTGGCGCCGCTCGACGGCCTGGATATATTCGCCTGGCGCGTGGTGTGGACGCTGCCCGGCGCGCTGGCCTTGCTGGTTCTGCGCCAGCGCTGGCCGCAGGCGCTTGCCTTGCTGCGCCGTCTCGCGCGCGAACCCTTGACTTGCATCGCCATGATGGTAGTGGCGGCGCTGCTTGGGCTTCAGGCCTGGATCTTTTTGTGGGCGCCTTTACATGGCCGTGCGCTGGAAGTCTCGCTCGGCTATTTCCTGCTGCCGTTGACAATGGTGCTGGTCGGCCGTTTCTATTATCACGAACGGCTGGATCTGTTCCAATGGCTGGCGGTCGCCTGTGCCGTGCTCGGCGTGTTGCACGAGGTGTGGCTGACGCGCAGCTTTGCCTGGCCGACCCTGGTGGTGGCGCTAGGTTATCCGCCGTACTTTATCCTGCGCCGCAAGATCAATGCCGATCCGGTGGTGGCGTTTGCGCTGGAGATTGCCTTGCTGGTGCCGGTGGCGGCAATCATGCTGTATGCGCGCGGCTCCGTGCCGCTGATTGCCCATAGGCTGGACATGTGGCTGTTCCTGTTGCCGGGACTGGGTTTGTTGAGCACAGTGGCGCTGGGCGCCTACCTGGGCGCCAGCCGGCGGCTGCCGATGGCCTTGTTCGGCATCCTCGGCTATGTCGAGCCGGTATTGCTGGTCGGCGTCGCTATCATTTTCCTTGGCGAGTCGATGGCGCCGGGACAACTCGGTACCTATATTCCCATCTGGTGCGCGGTGGCGCTGACTGCGCTGCACAGCGTGCGTCTGTTACGCAAGGAACGGGCGGCGCGGCGTCCCGCCACAGCCGATCAAATTTCTTTGTAGTCATCGTGCTGTCACAAGATTGCTATAAGTTGAGGTACTGCGGTTGACGCACTGCGGTTGAAACACTGCAACTGGCCATCGGAGCGATCCCGGGATCATCTGCGCTCGCTCTCCCTGACGGATAAACATGTACAACAATAGCAAACGATTAATTATCCTGGATGCAGACGGCACCACCATCGATGCCTACAGCGCCATCGACAAAACGTTTTCCCGGCACGGCATGGTGATCGGCGATGAAGAACGATTCCAGAAACGCCGCCGTCTGTTCAAATACCTGGGCGGCTTGAAGGAGTTTCCTTCCAACCTGAAGCGGCAGATAGGCAAGCAGAGCCGCAAGCAATTGATTGTCACTCTGACCGAGGTCTACCGGGAGGAGGCCAAGCTGTATCCGGGCATTGCCGGGCTGGTGCAAAACCTGATCGCCGCGCCGGATATCGCGGTCGGCCTGGTGACGCGTAATATGACCAATGAACCGGAGCAAACGCTGCGACTGTTGTTCCGGCGTCATGATATCGATCTGGACGCCTTCGATTTTTTTGCCCACATTCCGTTGCACCTGGAAAAAATGCAGGAATTCCGGGCGATTCGCGAGCGCCTCGATATCAATCCTGCGCGCGCCTACATCTGCGGCGACGAGCACAAGGATTATCTGGCCGCGATCGGCTCCGGCATGCATCCTTTCATGGTTTCCTACGGTTTCGAGAGCTACAAGCGGCTGATCAAGAAATTCATGGTGCCGGAAGAAATCATTTCGCGCTCGCCCGAGGAGTTGTGCGGACGCGTGCGGCACGCCATGGGTTTGACCGAAGTGTGACCTGTTTGGCGCAACTCCCTGTTAGAATTTATTTTCCAAAAGATAAATGAAACAGGGCTTATGTACACACTGTATGGCTTCAAAGGCTCTGGTTCTGCTGCGGTGGAACTGGCATTGGAACTGGCTGGGCTCCCTTACCGCCAGGTCGACGCCGCTTCCTGGGAACCCGGCTCGGCGCTCGATGAGCTGGAACGCATAAATCCCCTTAGACAGATTCCCACCTTACAGCTGCCAAATGGCGGCATATTGACCGAAAGTGCGGCGATCCTGCTCCATCTCGGGCTGGCTCATCCATCTGCCGGGCTTTTGCCCATCGACGAAAGCCAGCGCGCGCAGGCCATCAGAGGCTTGGTGTTCATTGCCGCTAACTGTTATGCCGCGATCGGCATGATCGATTTTCCCGAGCGTTGGTGTCTCAATGCCGATGAGCTTGTGCAAGAGCAGATCCGGGAAGGCGCCCGCGCTCGCCTGCACAGTTATTGGGAAATTTTTGCCGACACCTATCCCGCCACGCCATTCTTGAACGGCGCCACACCCGGCGCGCTGGATCTGTTGGCTGCGGTGGTTTCCAAGTGGTCGGGAGCGCGGGCCGGTCTGGCGCAGGTGCGGCCGGCTTTTCTCGCTATGATCGAGGTGGTGGAAGCTCATCCCAAAGTGGCGCCGGTATGGCGGCGTCATTGGGACAATTGATCCCTCGTTGAATTTTCGCTGATACTTTCATCCTATAAAAATACGGAGCCCCATCGTGCAGTCACAAACCGAATTGTCTGAAGACCAGTTGATGAAAAAAGTGGCGTGGCGTTTGATGCCATTGCTGATCGTGATGTTCCTGGTGTCTTTCATCGACCGCCAGAATGTCGGTTTTGCCAAACTGGATATGGTGCATGCATTGAACATGAGCGAGGCGGCTTATGGCTTGGGTGCCTCCTTGTTCTTTATCGGTTACCTGTTGTTTGAAATCCCCAGCACTTTGGCCCTGCATAAATACGGCGCGCGGGTCTGGCTGGCGCGCATCATGTTTACCTGGGGCGCGGTGACGATACTGCTGGGCTTCACCAGCTCGCTGCCGATGTTTTATGTGTTGCGCTTCATGCTGGGCGTGGCCGAAGCGGGTTTTTATCCGGGCGTGATTTATTACCTGACCTTGTGGTTTCCGCAGATATATCGGACCCGCGTGCTAGGGATTTTCACGCTGGGGAGTGCATTGGCGAATATGCTGGGCGCCCTGGTCGGCGGCTTGTTGCTGAACCTGAACGGCACGCTGGGACTGGCCGGCTGGCAATGGGTGTTTATCGCGACCGGCGCGCCGGCGGTGTTGTTGACACTGGTGGTGATGGTGTATCTGCCGGGTTCGATAGATGAAGCCAAGTTTTTGTCTGACGCGCAGAAAGCCAGATTGAACGACATGATGCTGCGCGATACACCTGCCAATGTCACGCGCGGCAATCCGCTGGCGGCCTTGTGGGATCTGCGCGTGCTGCTGTTTGCCGCCACCTACATGCTGATGTCGACCTCCCTGTATGGCGTCACCTACTGGCTGCCGACCTTGGTCAAAGGCTTCGGCGTCAGCTCCACCATCAATGGTTTGCTGAACATGATGCCGTGGGGACTGGCGGTGCTGTTGCTGCTGTGGCTGCCGGGAAAATTGCGGCATGACCGGGTAGTGTTTAAAGCGATTGCCGCGATCGGCTTGCTGGGTTTGCTGTGTTTCACATCGAGTGCGCTATTGGATTCCAACTCACTGCGCTTCGGCGCCCTGGTTATCGGCGGCGCTTGCATCACCTTGCTGTATCCCTGTTTCTGGTCCTTGCCGCCGAAATTCTTCCAAGGCGCACGTGCCGCCGCCAGTATTGCAGCGATCAATTCGATCGGCAACCTGGGCGGTTTTTTCGGGCAAAACCTGATGCCCTACGTCGGCAAGGTCACGCATAGCAATGTCACGCCGATGCTGGTTCCTGCGGCTTGCCTGACGGTGCTGTTCCTGGGCGCGCTGGTGGCGATGCGCTGGCAGCGCCAGCGCGATCTGGTGGCATTGGCGGATTTGGAGGATGATATCGTGCGTCAGCGCCTGGTGGCGATTCAGGAAGATGGCAGCGAAGACCCCGGCGCCAGCATCGATCAGTTGCTCGACCTGCATCCCGATCATCTGCATATGCCGCACTCAAAACCGCATAGCCATTGAACCTCAAGGCCGTCAATGAAAGTCGCGGCTGCTGGTCCCGAGCTTGCCCAGCAAGGGCGACATATCGATTAACAGTCTGGCGACCAGATGCCTGACGCCATCCTGGGATTGCCAGACGCCGTTGACGCCCATCAGCGCCGCTCCTTGCAATTCCTTGCGCTGGCGGTCGGCCAGATCCGGCCAGACGATGACATTGACGGTGCCGGTTTCATCTTCCAGGGTGACAAACACCACGCCCTTGGCGGTACCGGGGCGCTGGCGCACCGTGACGATGCCGCAAGCGCGCGCCAGCCGGCCATTATTGAAGGTGTTCAACACCTCGGCCGCCATGAAGCGTTGGGCGTTTAATTGCGGGCGCAGCAGCGCCAGCGGATGGCGGCCCAAGGTCAAGCCCAACGAACCATAATCGTTGACCAGGTTCTCTCCTTCCGAGGGCGCGGCCAGCAGCAATTCTTCTTCTGTCACCTGAGCCTGCTTGAGCAAGCCTTTTTCCGGCGTACTGACCAGTGCCTGCCACAGAGCTTGACGCCGATTGCCGACCATCGGCGCCAGCGAATTGGCGGCAGCCAACGCCTGTAATTGATCGCGCTTCAAACCGCTGCGCAAGGCCATGTCCTTGAGATCGCTGAAAGCGCGCACTGCGCGTGCCGCTTCAATCTCTTGCGCATGGTCGGCGTTCAGGCCGCGCACCAGGTTGAGCCCCAGCCGCACTGCCGGCCTGCTGGCCGCCGTCGGCTCCAGGGCGGCCTCCCAGTTGCTCAGGTTGATATCGACCGGCAGCACTTCGACGCCATGCCGGCGCGCATCCTGCACCAGCTGCGACGGCGAATAAAATCCCATCGGCTGGCTGTTCAGCAGCGCCGCCAGGAAAGCTTCCGGTTCATGGCATTTGAGCCAGGAGCTGGCATAGGCCAGTTGGGCGAAACTGGCGGCATGGCTTTCCGGGAAACCGTATTCGCCAAAGCCCTGGATCTGGCTGTAGATGGCCTTGGCGAAATTTTCTTCATAGCCTTTGCCGACCATGCCGTCGATCAACTTGCGCTCGAATTTTTCGAGGCCGCCTTTGCGCTTCCAGGCCGCCATCGAACGGCGCAAGCTGTCGGCCTCGCCTTCGGTAAAACCGGCTGCGATCACGGCGATCTGCATCACCTGTTCCTGAAAAATCGGTATCCCCAGGGTTCTACCCAACGCTTCCCTTAATTCCTCTTTGGGGTAGATGATTTCATCTTCGCGTTTTTTCCGGTTTTGCAGATAGGGATGAACCATGCCGCCCTGAATCGGCCCCGGCCGGACGATGGCGACCTGGATCACCAGATCGTAGAATTTACGCGGTCGCAGACGCGGCAACATGCTCATCTGAGCCCGGCTTTCGATCTGGAACACGCCGACGGTGTCGGCGCGGCGGATCATTTCATAAGTCGCAGGATCTTCGCGCGGGATATCTTTCATTTCAAATGTTTCGCCACGTTGCAACGCCACCATCGCCAGCGCCCGCTGCAGCATCGACAGCATGCCCAGCGCCAGAATATCCACCTTGAGCAAGCCAACCGCATCCAGATCATCCTTGTCCCATTGCACCACGCTGCGATCTTTCATTGCCGCGTTTTCGATAGGCACCAGGCGCGACAGCTTGCCACGCGAAATCACAAAACCGCCCGGATGCTGCGACAGATGGCGCGGAAATCCCATCAGCGTATGCGACAGATCGGCCCATTGTTCTGCGATTACGGTGTTGGCCGCCATGCCGAGCTCGCTGAAATTCTGTTGCAGCTGCTGCTTGTCGTCCCACCAGCGCTGCGATTTGGCGACCTGGTCGACCAGGCCGGGATCGACGCCCAGCGCCTTGCCGACATCGCGCAAGACGCTGCGCGGCCGATAGCTGATGACCACCGCAGTCAGGGCGGCGCGGCGGCGGCCGTATTTGTTGTAAATATATTGGATCACTTCTTCGCGCCGCTGATGTTCGAAATCGACGTCGATATCGGGCGGTTCATTGCGCTCGCGGCTGATAAAGCGGCCGAACAGCAAGGTGCTTTGCGCCGGATCGACTTCGGTAATGCCGAGGCAGTAACAGACCGCCGAGTTGGCCGCCGAGCCGCGGCCCTGGCACAAGATGCCCTGGCGGCGGGCAAACTGGACAATGTCGTAGACCGTCAGGAAGTAAGCTTCATAGCCCAGTTCGTGAATCAGATCCAGCTCCTCTTCCAGTTGTTTCTGCACTGCAGCCGGGATTTCGTCGCTGAAGCGGTCGCGGGCGCCGAGATAGGTTTGCTGGCGCAGATAGCTGGCCGGGGTATGCCCAGGCGGCACGATTTCATCCGGGTATTCATACTTCAACTCATCCAGCGAGAAGTGGCACAAGTCGGCGATCTTGACAGTTTCGGCCAAGGCCGCAGGCGGATATAAATTGGCCAGCCGCAGCCTGGCGCGCAGATGTTGTTCGGCATTCGGCGCCAGCGCATAACCGCAAGCAGCGACCGGCTTGCCGAGCCGGATCGCAGTCAGCGTATCTTGCAGCGGCTTGCGTGAACGGCGGTGCATGCAAACGTCGCCAGTGGCCGCCACCGGCAGGCCGAGCGCAAGCGCAACTTGTTCAATCACGGCACGCTGCCGCTCATCGCCGGCCTGATGCAGCATGGTCAGGCCGATCCAGCTGCGGCCTGGAAACGTGCGGCTCAGCCATGCCGCCTGGCGTGTCAGTGTCGCACTATCAACGCCATGCACCGGCAGCAGGATCAGCAGGCAATCGGGCAGCTGGCGCAGATGGGCGTTGGCGCTGTCCGGCTGCTCCAGATCTTGCGGTCTGAGCAGGTAATGGCCTTTATCGGCGCGGCTGCGCGCCAATGTGATGAGTTCCGACAGATTGCCGTAGCCTTCACGATTTTGCGCCAGCGCGATGAGTGAAAATGGCGGACCGCCGTCGGTCTCATCGTCAACCTCACGCAATTGGAACTGACTGCCGATCAGCAGCGGCAGCTTATGCTTCTTGGCTTCCACATGCGCCCGAACCACGCCGGCCAGCGAGCATTCATCGGTAATCGCCAGCGCCTTATAGCCGAGCTGGGCGGCACGCTCTACCAGCTCTTCCGGATGTGAGGCGCCGCGCAGGAAACTGAAATTGGAGACGCATTGCAGCTCGGCATATTCCGGTAGCAAGGCTGGGAGGGTGAGCGATGACGGCGTGGGGGAATTCATATTCATGCGGAGATTATTTGCACATCAGAAAAGTCAGGCAAACAAACCATGCAGAAACCATTGGACGTCATTGTCGTGGCGTTCGCGGTAGATCCAATAACAAGCAGCTTCTTCGCCTTCCGCCACGAAGTAATCGCGCACCGCTGCCGGACCATCCCACCAGCCGCATTCGATCCGTTCCGGCCCTGAAAGCAAGCGCAGGGGCGAACCGTAAAACGGCCGGTGTTGACGCAGCATCAAAGCCAGCGGCTGTTGCAATAACCAGAACGGCCGTTGCGGCTGGATGCGCCGCAAGGTTTCCTCTGGCGGCGGGCGACGCTTGCTGCCACTGTCACTGCCGTGGCTGTCGGCGGCGGCTTGCCAGGCATTCGCGATTTCCGGCCGGTGATCGGCCTGCGCGGCCGGCTGCAATACGTTGTCGCTGCCAAGCCGAGCGCTTAACAATTCCAGCAAGCGCGCATAGGCGCCGGGTGCGCCGCCCGGTTCGGGAAACAGCGAGGCAGTCGGCGGCAACATCGCTGCCACCTGGGATGCTTGCAAGCGCAAGGCAATCACCGGCGCATCGAGTTGCAGCCGGCCTAGCCGTTCCTTCAACAAGCGCAACAGATGTTCTTCATGCCAGGCCGGTTCGGCCAGCGCGATTTCCAATGGAGTGGGAGCGATCGCCTGGCGGCCGCGCTCATGTTCCAGCGACAGCATGAAACGCGATACCGCCAGTTGCTGCGCTACCAGCCAGCCTATCATTTGCAGGATCAGGCGGCGCGCCGCAAACAGCACCGCCTCGGCATGTTCGATGCGGTCCGGCAGTTCCAGCCATGCCGAAAATGTCTGCGGCGCTTGCACCCATTCAAACATTTCCGGCGCCGTGCCGTAGGCGCGGTCCAGGCTTTCCAGGATGTGTTTGTCGCTGCGCCGCTGCAAGCCGGCGCGCGGCAATTTACGCAAATCGGCCAGGGTCTTGCAACCGATGCCGGCCAGCCACTCCTGATAAGGACGTGCGGCCGGCAGGATCATGAACGGCAAGGCATCCAGGCGGCGCTGCATGCTGGCCAAACGCAAGCTGCGGCGTTGCCTGGCTAAGCCCGGCGCATGGCGGCTATTATCACGGCTCATTCCGCGGGCCAGCAGCCATGCCCCTTGCGCCGTCGGCGCCATGCTGACGTGCGGCGTGAAGCCGAGTGCCTGGATACTCTCGCGGATGCGGCGGCACAACGCCAGCCGGCCGCCGAAAGCACTCAGGCTGGCGCTGACATCGAGCAGCAGCGAATCTTCTTCGGCGTGCGCCACTTCCGGTGTGTATTGCAGCAAGGTCAGCGCGATATCGTCGCGTGCGCCTTGTTCGCGCGCCAGGTCGCGCTCGCATAACAGCGCTTGCGGCGCCAGCGCTAGCACGCCGCCGCGGCGCATGCCCGGCCGCACGCCGCTGGCAGCCGCACTGGCCGTCATGCTGAGCACCTGGTCATGTTCCAGCACCGCAAGCATGCAGGGTTCAGACCAGCGCGGGCGCAATGTTTCCAGCGCTAGCAGCGGCAGGTGTATGCCTATCCAGAGAGACATGATTGGGTACGGTAGAAGATTTTGGTGGAACGGTCGGAGCAGTAGCCGAAGCGGTAGTCGAAGCAGTCGTTGAAGTAAAAGCGGGCACGGCAGCCGACAGCGGCAGGTAAAACGCCTGTTCGTGTTGCGGTCCTTTGCGTTTGAGCAGCTGGATTTCGACGCCGTCGCGCGCCGGCCGCAACGTCAGGCGCAAAGGCGAGGGTGAGGATTCGTGGGCGGCGCTCAGCGGTCTGATCAGCCACAGCAGGGTGTCGCTGGCCTGGGCTGCCAGATGCAAGCGGCGCAAAGCTTCGCCCCGGATGTGCGATTGCCACAGCAGCAATGCGCCGCAGCTGCCGTTACGCAATACCTGTTCCGCCGACCACAACGCATCGGCGCTGCGCACCGCCTTGATCCATAGTAGTTGTTCGCTGGCCAGGCCCGAGGCTTCCCAGGCGGCGATCTGCGGCAGATGCGGCGGCTGCAGCAAGACGATCCGGCGCTGGCTGGCAATGCGCGCCAGCGCCGGCTGCAATAAGCGGATTTCACCGCAGCCGGCTTGTTGCAGCAGCAACTCTATCAATGCCGAATGCGGCCAGCCGCCGTTCGGCAACTCGCGATCCAGGGAGGGATGGCCGGAAGCGCTGACCACGCCTTGATAAGAACCCATCTGGTCGGCGCGCCACAAGGCATGCGGCAAGGTCGCCACCACCGATTGGGCGGCGGCGGAAATGCTGGATGAGGGGCTGGCAGGCATGGGCATGACGAAATGATATTAGGTGAAAGCATAAGCGGAGAAATATTATACTGTACATGCATACAGTATAAATTCGATTTGAGTTTAGTCAATCCGCTCATCTATTCCATTCACCTAGCCATGTTGCGGCGAAAACCGTATCGCATGTTTATCTATATTTGGGTATAATCCATGCTATTCACTTTTACGAGACCTCTGCGCTGGGTAGGTTCAGCAAAGAAAGATTTGGCAGCGATGCCGGCAGATGTGCAGGACACCTTCGGTTATGCGCTGCATCTGGCGCAAGCCGGTGGCAAACACAGTCAGGCCAAGCCACTCAGAGGTTGTGGCGGAGCAGGGGTGTTGGAGGTAGTGGAAGATCATCACGGCGTAACGTACCGTGCGGTGTACACGGTACGTTACGCCATGTCGGTGTATGTGCTGCATTGTTTCCAGAAAAAATCGACTAGCGGCATCGCCACGCCAAAGCCGGATACAGCATTGATCCAGGCCCGCCTGAAGGCGGTAGCCGCATTAGAAAAGGGGTAAGGAATTGAACACCACCATAAACGACATCGAAATCGAACAAGGCAGCGACAACCCTTATGCCGATCTCGGCTTCCCCGATGCCGATGAAATGCTGGTCAAGGCCAAGCTGGCGCATGAGATCGCGCAGATCATCAAGAGCCGGCGCCTGACTCAGCAACGTGCCGCCGACCTGCTGGGCATGCCGCAGCCTAAACTCTCAGAAATGCTGCGCGGAAAATTCAGGGGCATCAGCCAGGCCAAGATGATCGAATGCCTGAATCGCCTGGGGCGGGATGTGGAAATCGTGGTGAAGAAGGCCAGTAGTTCCACCCTGGGCCACACTCAGGTGGTGGTGGCCTGAAAGTACGCCGCCACCCGGCCTGCAAACAAGCCCAGTCCCGAGCACAGCACAAAATAAATCAAGCCGATAAACAGGAATATCTCGGCTGGATAAATCATTACCCGGCTATTCACTTGCGCCGCCACGAACGATAATTCACCGACGCCGACGATGTAGGCCAATGAACTGTCCTTGATCAAGGTCACCCATTGATTGACGAAGGAGGGCAGCATCATTTGCAGCGCTTGCGGCAATACGATATAGCGTAGTACCGCCGTGCGCGTCATGCCCAGCGACAAGCCCGCATCCCATTGCCCGGCCCTGACGCCGCTGATCCCGGCATGCACCGAGTGCGCCAGATAAGCGCCGCCGATCAGCGCCAGCGCGCACATCACTGACAGCACGCCAGGGACGTCGATGTGGAACACGATAGGCAGCAGGAAATACGTCCAGAAAATCAGCATCAACACCGGAATCGCCCGCAACAAGCCGAGCACCATGGTCAGCAGCAGATGCGGCCAGCTGCGCAGCAGCGACAAGGCAATGCCTAGCACCAATCCCAGCAGCGCCGAGGCCAGCGCCGAGCCCGCGCTGAGCAATACGGTCAGGGCGGCGCCGCCCAGAGGGCCGTCGGGATAGGCGCCCCATAACAGATACGGCAGGTTGTCCGTCAATACTCTGAATTGCATGCTCATCGCTGCGCACCGGCGGCCAGTCTCTGTTTGCGCCGGATCAATTGGCCCGTGGTTTCAATCAACGCGATAGCGGCGATATAAAACAAGGTCGCCACGCCGAAAGCCTGAAACGTCTTGAAGGTTTGGGCTTCCACCTGGCGCGAGGTGTAAGACAATTCAGCCAGGCCGATCGCCATGGTCAATGAAGTGTTCTTGATGATGTTCATGTATTGACCAAGCAGGGGCGGCAATGCAACGCGTATCGCTTGCGGCAGGATCACGTAACGCAATCCCTGCCAGCGGTTCAAGCCGAGAGCGGCCGCCGCCAACCTTTGCGCTGGCGCAACGCCGCGCATGCCGGAGCGGATTTCCTCGCTGATATAGGCGGCCGAATACAGACTCAGGCCGAAGATCGCACAGAGTAATTCGAACGATGGCCATGTCAATTTCAGATAAGGGCCCAGCGCCACGCCATGCACCGTATTGAGCCATTCCACTGAACTTTCCGGCAGCAGGCCGGAGACGCCGAAATACCAGAAAAACAGTTGCACCAGGAGCGGCGTATTGCGGAAGATGGAGAGAAAGCCGCTGGCCGGCAGCGACCAGCAACGCCGCCGGCTGGAGCGTGCGGCCGCGATGACGATGCCCAGCAAGGTGGCAAGCACTGCGACTATGGCGGAGAGCAGCAGCGTCATCCACAGGCCGTCGATCAGCCAAGCCAGGTATTTGGGGGCTAGCATTTGCCCCATGATCGATTGAATCTGATTCATTTTTTACTTTGCGGCGACTAAACAAAAAAGCACCGGCAGCCATAAAGATTGCCGGTGCAAGACAGATACACGGAGATATGTGATTAGTTCTGGCTCAGCCTGGTATCGCCAATCTTGAACAGGCGCGGCAGCGGCGATTTGCTGTTGGGGCCGAACCATTTGTCATAGATCTTGAGCGCGATGCCATTCTTTTCGAATTCGCGCAGAGTGTCATTCAGCGCATTGACCAGGCGCGTTTCGCCCTTCGGCACGCCGACGCCTTCGTATTCTTCGGAAATGGCAAACGCCGGGATTTCATATTTTTCCTTGTCCGGAATATTCGCCAGCAGCGCGATCAGCTTTGAACCATCCTGAGTGATCGCCTGGACGTTGCCGTTGCGCAGGGCCGCCAAGGCGAACGGGGTGTCGTCATACAAGACGACTTTGGCCGCAGGATATTTCTCGCGCAAGGTGGTTTCCATGGTGGTGCCTTTATCGGTGCCTATGCGCAACTCGGGAATTTGCACGGCATTCTTCAACACGCCCTTTTTCGCCAGGAACTGCTGGCCGGAAGCAAAGTAGGGGATGCTGAAATCGATCACCTGGGCGCGCTCTGGATTGATAGTGAAATTGGCGAACACCAGGTCGACTTTGCCGGAGGTCAGCAAGGGAATCCGGTTGGCCGGATTGGTCGGCACCAGTTCCACTTTGACCCCCAGTTTTTTGGCGACTTCGTTAGCGTAGTCGACATCCAGGCCGATGATTTTGTTGGTCTTCTGATCGACAAAGCCAAATGGCGGATTGCCGTCAAAAGTAGCGACCCGCAATACACCGGCCTTCTTGATGTCGTCGAGTTTGTCGGCGTGGGCCAGGCCCGACAGCAGTGTCAGGCCGGCAAATAGGATGGCATATGATTTCATTGTTGTAGTGGTCCCTGGTTGGCGTTTCGATTTATCTGGCGGAGCGCAAAAGGCAACCGCCATGCAGGGAAGATTAACAAAACAAAATCACGCAGTGAACGATCAAAGTTGCATTTGATTATTACAAGTTTGCAAGCCATCCTCGGGCACTCTCGGCCCGATGTTGAAACACCGTTAAAATGCAGGAGATAAATTCGGGAAAACAGACAAGGAGCACACGCTATGGCAACAACCAAAAAAGTCGCGCTGGTCACAGGCGCCGGTTCCGGCATCGGCAAGCACATTGCCCTGGCTTTGCTGCGCAACGATTACAGTGTGGTGCTGGCTGGCCGGCGCAGTACCGCATTAGAGGAAACGATTGCAGCCGCCGGTGCGCTGGGAGCGCATGCTTTGGCGGTGCCTGCCGATGTCAGCGATCCGACCTCGGTCAAGGCGCTGTTTGAAAAAATCCGGGAACGGTTCGGCCGGCTTGATCTGTTATTTAATAATGCCGGCATCTTCACCAAGTCGGCGTCGCTGGAAGATGTCGATTTTGCGCAATGGAAAGCTTCGGTCGATGTCAATTTGAGCGGCGCCTTTCTTTGCACCCAGGAAGCATTCCGCATCATGAAGACGCAAACGCCGGGCGGCGGCCGCATCATCAACAACGGTTCGATCGCGGCCCACGTGCCAAGGCCGAATTCGGTCGCTTATACCGCCACCAAGCACGCCATCACCGGCCTCACCAAATCGGCTTCGCTGGACGGCCGCAAATACAATATCGCCTGCGGCCAGATTGATATCGGCAACGCCGCTACCGACATGACTGAAAGAATGGAGCAGGGTATCTTGCAGGCCAATGGCCAGATTGCCGTGGAGCCGACGATGGCGGTTGAAAACGTTGCCAATGCGGTGCTGTACATGGCCAGTTTGCCGCTGGATGCGAACGTTCAGTTCATGACGGTGATGGCGACCAATATGCCGTTTATCGGCCGCGGCTGATGTTGGCGCAAACGCCCGTCCCGCTGGCGGGCGCTTGCGCCAGGTTTAACGTTGCCAACACTGCCTTTAGCCGCCGATGCGCTGCAATACCGCGCCCAACGCTTCATCTTCAAGAACCGGGACCGTCGTCAACTCCATCAGGTCGCTCCACATCAATGCAAACTCGGCGATGGCCTTTGGATCGTCACTCTCGATCAGATCAAAGCCGCCGCTTAGATCGACGTTTGTCCAACGCCCCAGCAAGGTGACCCCTGCCGGCGGGAGCCCACCGGTCTTTTTGAAGCGGGCAATACCTTCCTCGCGGGTCTTCGGGTCAGGTTTCCAAGAGAACGTCGTTATGAATTTCATGGGAATCCTCCTTCGTCATCTGTGAAGCGCCGCCTCGCCAGCGATATGGCCTTGACTCCTCTATCGTTTGAGCAGCGCGTTATAGCGTGTAAACACGCACGCTGAACTGAATGCTAGGTCAGATTAAACAAATATCAATCAGGCGTTAGCAGGCCCGGGCAAGCTTAAAAATCTGCATCGATCGTTGCGGATCTGTCTGGAATTATTTGCCGGCAATGAAAATTTTTCTAAAGCGCAAGTTGCTAGCACTCGCGGCAACTATCTCGTGTATGCCGGTCTGGCCGATCCATTTTCAACTTGGCCGCGAACTGAATCCTCGTTACGGCCTCAGTTCGACATTGAACGCCTCGCCGGTGGCAAAGAAGGCGCCGCCGGACAAATAGTGCAGCGAGCGCTGATCGTCCGCCGGAAAGTGCCAGCGGCCTGCCGAGAACGCCGCTGCATCGGCCCAGGCGGCGACCACCTCGGCGATAAACAGATCGTAGCGCTGCTGGTTATGCAACTCGGGAATCACCTTGCATTCGAGCCAGGCCAGGCAGCCTGATATCAGCGGTGCGGCAATTTTCTGCGATGGGAATGTCGCGATATCGAGTGCGGAAAATTTGTCGCCGTCACGTCCCGAGCTCGATCCTACCGCCAGCGTGGTTTCAGCCAGCGCCCGTGTCGGGATATTCAAGGCGAACTCGCCTGACGCTTCCACCAGTTCGCGGGTCAGGGTGCTGCTATCGATCACCAGCAAGATTTTAGGCGGATCGAAATCCAGCGGCATCGCCCACGCCGCCGCCATCACATTGCTGACGCCGGCGTGGGCGCTGGTGACGATGGTGGTGGGGCCGTGATTCAGCAGGCGATAGGCTTTGGCGAGTTCTACTGGCTGGATATTTTGCATCTGGCTTCCGATAGCGTTGCGATAGGCGCTTAGTCTATCGAGATATCGCATCCGCTGCAGCAGAGCTAACTGGGGTCAGAGTGAACTTTCTGCGCGCTTTTTGCAGAAACTTCACTCTGACCCCACTTAGCGGGCCACGGAGTAGCTACCTTATCGCTGCAGCAGGCCGCAGTAGGTAAGTCCAGCTACTGCGTCTTGGTCACCTTACTCAAATGCCTTGGCTGATCCGGATCCATGCCGCGCGCCACCGCCAGTTGCGCCGCCATCACATAGAAGGCCTGGATCGCTACGATCGGATCGAGATCCGGTGTGGCGGCGAGCGGCAGGGTCAGGTCGCGGGCGCTGATATCGTCCGGCGCCGCCAGCAATACCTTGGCGCCGCGGCCGCGCATTTCGTCGGCTAGTTTCAGCAAACCGGCCTGGGTCGGTCCACGGGTAGCAAAGATCAGCAGCGGATAACCTTCGTCGATCAAAGCCATCGGGCCATGCTTGATTTCGGCGCCGCTGAAGGCTTCGGCCTGGATCGCCGACGTTTCCTTGAACTTCAATGCCGATTCCAGCGCCAGCGGCAAGCTGATGCCGCGGCCGACCACCATGATGCGCGAAGAGGGCGCCAGCACTTCGATGGCGGCTGTCCAGTCAAGCTGGGTGGCGGCAGTCAGCGCTTGCGGCAAGGCGTCGATGGCGGCGAGGAAGGCGGCGTCGTCTTGCCAGTGCGCGGTGAGCCTGGCGGCGGCCACCAGGCTGGCGATAAAACTCTTGGTGGCGGCCACGCTGAGTTCGGCGCCGGCGTGCAAGGGCAAAGTCCATTCGGCGCTGTCAGCCAGCGGCGATGCGGCATCGTTGACCAAGGCGACCGTGGTGGCGCCGCTGTCGCGGAAATAACGGATAGGTTCGATCACGTCAGGGCTTTGGCCCGACTGTGAAATGGCAATCGCTAGTGCATCGCGCGCATGCAAGGGCGCTTTGTTCAGGGTCACCAGCGACAGCGGCAGCGAGGCGACGATGCGGCCCAGGCGCGCCATGATCAGGTAGGCGCAATAATTGGCGGCGTGGTCGGAACTGCCGCGCGCCACCGTCAGGATGCTCGATGGCGGCGCGGCTCGCAGGCGTTGCCCCAGCTCGGCGTAGCGGTCGCGCTCCTGGCTGAGCTGCAAGGCGACATATTCTGCCGCCGAGCGGGCTTCTTTAAGCATCAACGAGGTCAATTCTTTCTCCTTCAACATAGACGGCTTTGAGTTTGAGCTGGCGATCTAGCAGCAGGATGTCGGCGAAGCAGCCTACCTTGAGGCGGCCGCGCTCTTGCATCCCGAGATAGTCGGCGGGATAAGTGGAGACGCGCAGCGACGCCTCCGCCAGATCGAGCCCCAGCGACACCAGGTTGCGCAAGGCTTGATCCATGGTCAGGGTGCTGCCGGCCAGGGTGCCGTCGCCCAGGCGCACGCCGCCCAGGCATTTATGCACTACCTGGCGGCCCAGCATGTATTCGCCGTCCGGCATGCCGGAGGCGGCGGTGGAGTCGGTGACGCAATACAGGCGTGGAATCGCCCGCAGCGCGGTTTTGATAGCGCCCGGATGGACATGCAGCAGATCCGGAATCAGTTCGGCATATTCAGCATGGGCCAGGGCCGCACCAGCCATGCCCGGCTGGCGGTGATGAAATGAACTCATTGCGTTGAACAAATGGGTAAACCCGGCTGCGCCGTTTTTCAGGGCTGCCACGCCATCTTCATAAGTGCCGAGGGTATGGCCGATCTGGACCCGCATGCCGAGTTGCGACAAGGTTTTCACCAGCGCCATATGGCCATTGATTTCCGGCGCGATGGTGATCAGCTTCAATGGTGCAAAACTGCGCAGCCAGTCCACTTGTTCCAGGGTCGCAGCAATCGCAAAATCCGGTTGCGCGCCGAGCTTGCCGGGATTGATATAGGGACCCTCCAGATGTGCGCCCAGCACCCGCGCACTGCCTGCGCGGCGGCCGCGGCAGGCACGGCCGATCGCGCCCAGCGCGGCTTCCAGTTCTTTCAGCGGCGCGGTCATGGTGGTGGCCAGCATGCTGGTGGTGCCATGTTGCGCGTGCAAGCACGACACCACATGTACTGCATCACCGGCCTCCATGATGTCCTGGCCGCCGCCGCCGTGGACGTGCAAATCGATGAAACCGGGCAAGATGTAATCGCCGCTGTCCGGCGCCTGCTCCTGTGCCTCGCCGCTGATCTCGGTGATCATGTCGCTGAAGCCTATGCTGCCGGCGATCCAGCCGTCGCTAGTCAGGACATTTCCATGCAATTGCGTCATGCTGCTGCTCATAATGTGGCTCCTGCCGGCTCTGCCGCGAGCTGCTGCCGCAGCAGCAGCAGGGCGCCGATGGCGGCGTCAGCGCGCGGCGTGATTGCGCGTGATTTTAACGGTTCCGGCAGATAGGCTTGTAACGGGCCGGCGAGGCCGCCGCACAGGGCGATCGGCAATTGTTGCGAAGGATCGAGGGCGCTGGCGATCTGGCCGATTTCCTGGCCGGCCTTGCGCAAGATGGCAAGCGCCGCCTCATCCTGGCTGGCATGCGCCACCACCAGCGGCGCCAGTTGCGCAAAGATGCTTTGATTGGCGCTGGTGACCCAGGCCAGCACGCGCTCACGATTCTGGCTGGCGCTGAAGCTGTCGCCGCCGCCACAGAAACGGACGATGGCGCTGGCCAGCGGTCCTGCAGCCAGACGGCCATCGAGCACCCGTTCCACATGGTTGGCGGCGCGCAAGCCGATCCAGCCGCCGCTGGCTTCGTCACCGGTCATGAAACCCCAGCCGCCAACCTCGCTGCGGCTGCCGTCGCTGCGCAACACTTCGCCGACGCTGCCGGTGCCGATCGCCACTACCACGCCGGCTTGCCCCAGATGTGCGCCGAGCAGGGTGGTGAAAGCATCGGTGCCAATCGCCAGCGCACCGAAGCCTGGGTTTTGTTCGGTAAATTGCGCCGCCCACAGCGGGTTGTTGATGCCGGACAAACCGCAGCCGGCGGCGATCGCCTGATACGGCGGGCGGCTGACGCCGGCAGTCTGGAAGGCGTTGTCGAGCGCCGTGACGATGGCGCACCAGGCCTTGCTGGTGCCATGCATCAGCGCCGACGGTCCGCTGTTGCCGTCGGCGACATGGCTGCCATCCGGGCGTTCGACGCGGATGTGGGTTTTAGTGCCGCCGCCATCGACGCCGATCAGATATTCATACGCTGTTTTCAATTCAACTCCCACGCCTTTTCAAAGGCGCATAGTGTATCTAATTCTGAAGCTCTATTACTTGCGAAATACCGCATTGGGATCTGCATAATTATTGCTTGGATGAAATCATATTTCCCGGTTTCAGCCTTGCCAACGCCAGCCCCCTGGCGTCGAACACATGGAAAGCGCAGCTGGGCGCTGACAGGGTAACGCCGTCGCCGATATGCACCGGGTTGTTGCCGTCGCCGCGCACCAGCAGGTCCTGGCCATCCTGCAGCGTGACGTAGATAAAGTTGGCTTCGCCCAGGTGCTCGACGATGCTGACCTTGCCGCTGAATACCTCCCCACTATGCGCGTTTTCCAGGATATGTTCAGGCCGCAGCCCGACCGTGACAGCATCACCGGCCTTGGCGCTGCCGGCGGCGACGTCGGCGCGGATTTCCTGGCCGCTGCTGAGTTTGATCCGCAGACAGTCAGCTTCGGTCGCGGTTATCGTACCGTTGAACAGGTTCATCTTCGGCGAGCCGATAAAGGTTGCAACGAACAGGTTTTGCGGGCGCTGGTACAGTTCCAGCGGTGAACCGGCCTGCTGGATATAACCGTCGTTCATCACCACGATCTTATCGCCCAGGGTCATGGCTTCGACCTGATCGTGGGTGACGTAGACGATGGTTGCTTCCAGCTGTTTATGCAGCTTGGCGATTTCGAGCCTGGTCTGGACCCGCAATGCTGCATCCAGGTTGGACAGCGGTTCGTCAAACAGGAACAGCTTCGGCTTGCGCACGATGGCGCGGCCGATAGCCACACGCTGGCGCTGGCCACCCGACAGCTCGCGCGGCAATCTATCCAGCAGGTGATCGATTTTCAGGATGCCGGCGGCGTGGCGGATGCGCTGATCGATGGCGGCCTTGTCGGCGCCGGCAATCTTCAGGCCAAAGGCCATGTTCTTGTAGACGGTCATGTGCGGATACAGGGCATAGCTCTGGAACACCATCGCAATGCCGCGTTCGGCCGGCGGCAAATGATTGACCACTTGGTCGCCAATCGACAATTCGCCGCTGGTGATCGATTCCAGCCCGCACAGCATGCGCAGCAGGGTCGATTTGCCGCAGCCGGAAGGGCCGACCAGCACCACGAATTCGCCATCCTTGATTTCCAGGTTGAGATCGGCCAGCACGTTCTGCTTGCCGTCATACGATTTGGTAATTTGTTTAACGCTTACGTTTGCCATGGTATGTCTCGTTGTTTTACTTGATTTTTTACTTAACTGCGCCAGAAGTCAGGCCGCGGATCAATTGCCGGGAGAATATGACGTACATGATCAGGATCGGGATCACCGCCAGCGACAGCGCGGCCAATACCGAATTCCAGTCAGTCACATACTGGCCGATGAATTGCTGGACGCCGAGAGTGACGGTCTTGGTTTCATCCGACGGCGCCAGGATCAACGGGAACCACAAGTCGTTCCAGGCCGGGATCATGGTGAATACCGCCACTGTGGCAATTGCCGGGCGGATCAGCGGCAGGATGATCTGGAAGAAGATCTTGAATTCACCAACGCCGTCGCAGCGCGCCGCATCTTTCAGTTCCTTGGGAATCTGGCGGATGAATTCGGACAGGATCATCACCGCCAGCGGCAAGCCTTGCGCGGTGTACACCAGGATCAGTGCGGTACGGGTGTTGATCAGATCCAGGCTGACGACCAGTTGCAGGATGGAGACGGTGCCAAGCCGGATCGGGATCATGATGCCCAGCGCCAGATACAGCGCCATCAGGCGGTTGCCGCGGAATTTGTATTCCGACAAGGCCCAGCCGGCCATGGCGCCGAACAGCACGATTAGCAGCAGGGAACCAAGCGTGACCGCCAGGCTGTTGCCGAAATACAGCATGAAATTGGTGTTGTGCAAAACCTTTTCAAAGCCGATCAGGGAAAACGTCTCCGGCGTTGGAAACGCCAGCGGATTATCGAAGATGGCGTCGCGCGACTTGATCGAATTGATCAGGATCAGGGCAATCGGAAACAGTGCAATCACGGCATAGGCGCACAGAACGATATGCACCCAGATGCGGCCAAGATTGGTAAACCGGCCAGGGCGCACCACCGGCGCCGAGGTGGCAGCCGCAGCGGAAGAGAGCGAGGAAATGGATGTCATGAGAGGTCCTCGTTACAGTTCGTAGCGTGTCAGCTTGCGCTGCACGAAATAGAAATAGCTGGCGACGCCGAGCAGAATCACCAGGAACATCAGGGTGGCTACCGCAGCGCCCATGGTCGGGCTGCCGATTTGTGCCTGGTAGCCGAAGAAAGTGCGGTAGAAGAAGGTGCCCAGGATGTCGGTGGTGTAATTAGGGCCGGCCAGTGCGCCCTTGACCGAATAGATCAGGTCGAAGGCGTTGAAGTTGGCGACAAAAGTCAGGATGGTTACCAGGCCCAGTGTCGGCAAAATCAGCGGCAATTTGATTTGCCAGAAAATCCGGAACGAACTGGCGCCTTCGGCATAGGCCGCTTCCAGCACTTCCTCAGGCACTGCGAGCAAGGCGGCATAGATCAGCATCATCGGAATGCCGACATATTGCCAGACCGATATCAGGCCCAGCGTCAGCAGCGCAGTGGTCTCTTGCCCCAGCCACGGCGCAAAATAATCGCCCAGGCCGACATGCGTCATCAAGCCTTCGCCGACACCCCACAGCGGCGACAGGATCAACTGCCAGATAAAGCCGATGATTACCACCGACAACAGGGTCGGCAGGAAAATCAGCGTGCGGTAGGTGCGGGCGCCACGCAGGCCTTTGAGGCTGAACAGGGTGGCTAGCAACAGGCCGATCGGATTTTGCAGCAGCATGTGAATCGCGAAAAATTTCACGTTATTCAACATGGCGTTCCAGAAAGCCTTGGACCAGTCCGAATCGAACAGGATGGTGTGGTAATTGGCGAGGCCGACGAAGCTGTGGACGCCGGCGTCGTTGCTGGTATAAAAGCCCAAGCGCAAGGTATCCAGCAAAGGCAGTGCGCTGAACATGGAATAGATGATGACCGCTGGCGCCAGGAATATCACGATGTGCCAGGGGAATGTCTTTTTTTGAAGATTCATTCGGGTTTTCGGTGATTGCATAGAATGCGAGGCCCGCCGCGGGCAGGATGAGGCACGGGGGAGATCGTGCTTTTCATCCTGGCGCCGCCGAGCGGACCATGAAAACGAACGTGACAGCGGCTTATGTTTTTACTGCAATGCCGCTGGCCACGGGCTTGCCCAGTGAGTGACAAGCCTTGGCTGCTATGCTGCCTGTCAGGCCTGTTGCCGGGCTTAACACACGGGACAGAATCAATCTTAGACTCTTCCCCGCTTAACGGACAGCAGTGCTTGATATGCTACTTATTGTTGCGGCTTATACCACTTGGCGAACCCGGTCTGGATTTGCGCCGCAGCTTCCTTAGGCGCCAGCTTGCCATTCAGCACCTGGGCATTCACGTTCCACAACTGGTTTTCCATGCTCGGTTCGCCGCGGTTGAGGATTTGCGCGTTGAGGCGAATCGTCGACGAACAGGATTTGCGCCAGTCGATCATTTGCTTGGCAACCGGATCCTTGACCGAGATCAGGTGATCCGACAGCGAGAAGAAGCCAGTAACTTTATTGGTATAGATGTCAGCAAATTCTTGCGAGCCAAGCCAGGCCAGGAACTTGTATGCGTCTTCCTTGTTCTTGGATTTCTTGTTGACGCCCATGCCGATATCGTTGTGATCGGAGATATAGCATTTGTCGCCGGCTTTCGGCACCGGCGGCGGGAAGGCGCCCATTTCGAATTTGGCGTTGGTGTTGAAATAGGCGATATCCCAGGAGCCGGTCGGATAGATCGCGGCCTTGCCCAGAGCGAACTGGTTCTGGCTGTCGCCGTAGGTTTGCGAGCTGGCGCCCTTGGACAGGTATTTGCCCAGTTTTGCTTCGTATTCAAAGGCGTTGACGAAATTAGGATCGGTGAATTTTTCCTTGCCGGCGATCAGTGCTTTGCGGCCTTCTTCACCCTTCCAGTAGTTCGGTCCGATGCCGGTAAACACCACCTGGCTGGATTCCCATTGGTCTGCGGTGCCCAGCGCCAGCGGCGTGTATTTGCCGCTACTCTTGACGGTGTCCAGCACTTTGAAGAATTCAGCTTCGGTTTTTGGCGGTTGCAGGTTCAGCTCTTTGAAGATTTTCTGGTTGTACAGGAAGCCGTGCATCACCGATGCGATCGGCATGCAGAAAGTGTCTTTGCCGTCATCGGTCTGCCATGCGGTCTTGGCGGAAGCAGGGAAGTGTTCCATGCCTGGTTTGCCGTCCAGCTTTTCCAGGTTTCCTTTTTTGTACAAAGACAGCGAGACATCGAAAGGGCGGCAAGCGATCAGGTCGCCTGCGGTGCCGCCGGCCAGGCGCGCGGTCAGGCTGGAGTCGTATTCGGTAGGGGCGGTAGGCGAGAATTTGACTTCAATCCCGGGATTTTTTTTCTGGAATGCCGGAATCAGCACGGTTTCCCATAGGGTCTTGTCGTCAACCCGCCAGCTTTCAATTGTCAGTGTGCCGGCTTGTGCCGTGCCGAAGGTCGCCAGGGCGATCAGTACGGCATTGCGGATGGTGCGAATTCGGTTGATGGATTGCATCAAAGTCTCCTGTTGGGTTTTTATCGGATTTGTGCGGTTCTCTGTAAAGCTTGAGGCCTATCAAACCGCCGCGCACAGACATTAGCACCATAAAAATTGTGTTGCCATCTTCCTTGTGAATAGCCTGTGCAATTTGCTTAAGGCATTGATTTTATTGGGAAAGCGTGAATTTTCAGATTTTTGCGGATTACATATCTTTACAGCGCCGCCAGCAAATAATCAGCGTTTCATTGGTGCGGACGGCGCCTGCGGACCAAATGCGGCTTCAGTCAGTATAGATAAAATTACGAATATTTACGTTTCTTTACAAAACGAGAAGAGCGCTAACGTCGCTAACGTTAGGCAGCGGACTTGCGCTATAGTCACACGCGATGTGGGAGACCAAGTGTTTATAAAAATATCAACAAGGCGCACGATGATTGATAAGCGACACGCGAATGACCGGGGTGGCTTGCCAACCTGGGTGACAGGGGGGCGTAGCTGGTTCGTACTATTGGTGTTTGGCTGTCTGCTTAGTTTGCTTCTTAGTTTATTTATTAAATACGCGATCAATAGCGCCGACGCCGCCACCGTGACGTCAATCCCAAATCAAAATCAACCGCCAGCGGCATTGCAAGTGGTGCACTGGTGGACCTCGGCCGGCGAGCGCAAGGCGGTTGATGTGCTGGCAAGCAAACTTGCCGAAGAAAATATTCAATGGCGTGACGCCGCCATTCCCGGCGGCGCCGGCCTGGGCGCCAGCAAGGTGCTCAAGAGCATGGTGCTGGCCGGTAAAGCCCCCGAGGCCACCCAGCTGAACGGAATTGTATTTGGCGAGTGGGCCGATCTCGGTTTGCTGCTGGAGCTGGATGATGTCGCCACCCCGGGCGGCTGGCAAAAGCTGCTGTTTCCCACGGTCTGGTCGCTGGTGCATAACCGCGGCCATGTGGTGGCGGCGCCGCTGGGCATTCATCGCATCAATAATCTGTTCTACAACAAGAAGATCTTCGACCGGCTCGGTCTGACGGCTCCCAGGACCTGGGCCGAATTCGAGCGTGTGGCGGAAAAACTCAAACAGGCCGGCGTCACTCCGCTGGCGCAAAGCAGCGAAGCCTGGCAAGTCGCCACCTTGTTTGAAACGCTGGTGCTGGCCGAAAGCGGCCCGGCCTATTACCGTTCTCTGTTTGTCGATTTGAGCCCCGGCGCATTCGGCGATACCCGCATGACGCATGCCCTGCAGCGCTTGCGGGCGCTCAAGGCGTGGATGGCGCAGCCGGTCAAGGAGCGGCCTTGGCCGGAAATGACGCGCCAGCTGGCCGATGGCGACGCCGCCATGTTCGTCATGGGCGACTGGGCCAAGGGCGAGTTGCTGGCATGGGGTTTGACTACCGATCAGGAATTTTCCTGTGCCGCAGTGCCTGGCACCGCGGACTATCATTTGTACAGCGTCGACACCCTGGCCATGTTCGCCGGCGACTATTCGCATCAGCCGGCGCAGGAAAAACTGGCGCAGCTGATCATGTCGCAGCCGGTGCAAAGCGCTTACAATCAGGCCAAGGGTGCGATCTCGGTGTGGCGCTCTCCGGCATTATCGAAAATGGATAGTTGCGCGCGTTCCTCGTGGAGCGCGTTCAGCAAAGGAAGCGCATTTCAGGCGCCGAGCCTGGTGCATCGGATGGCCGCCGACGAAACTGCGAAAGACGCCATCGTGGCCGAAGTACATCGTTATTTTGTGGATGACAAGATGAGCGAGAGCGATATCCAGCGCCGGTTGGTCAGCATCGCCCGGTCTTTGTCGAAAACAGGAAAGCAGGAATAGTTGATGCGCAAGATATTGATTGTTGATGACGACCAGAAAACCCGGACGCTGTTAAAAGCCTACCTGGAAAAGAATCAGTATGAAGTGCGCCTGGCGCATAACGGCGAAGCGTTTCTGGCCGAGTTCCAGCGCTATGCGGATGAATTGTCGCTGGTGATCCTGGACGTGATGCTGCCGGATACCGATGGCTTTGCCCTTTGCAAAACGGTGCGGCGCCGTTCCAATGTGCCGATCATCATGCTCACCGCCAGTTCCGATGAAACCGATCGGGTGGTCGGTCTCGAACTTGGCGCCGACGACTATATCGCCAAGCCCTACAGCCCGCGTGAACTGCTGGCGCGCATCAAAGCCATCCATCGCCGTAGCGGCATAGACAGTGCGGTAGCGCCGCGCTACTACCGCTTTGTCGGTTTTACGCTGGATACGGTAGAGCGTACCCTGAGCGACCCGGAAGGCCAGTTGGTGGCGCTCACCGGCCTCGATTATCAATTGCTGAAATACTTTGTCGAACATCCGGGCGATGTGCTCGATCGCGGCGTGCTATGCGAAGAAACCCGCGGCCGCGATGTCGGCCCACTGGACCGTTCGCTGGATGTGCAGATCAGCAAACTGCGCTTGCGCTTGAACGATGGCGGCAAAGATCCTCATCTGATCAAAACGGTGCGCGGCGCCGGTTATGTCTTCTCTGCCGATGTGGCCGTTTCTCAAACCTGAGCGCAAATCTGAGCGCAAACCTGAGTCCGTGCCCGCGCGTAGCTGGTCGGCCTGGTATAACCAGCTGCTGTCCTGGCTGCTGCCGCATACGCTGCTGGGCCGGCTGTCGGTAGTGATGGTGTTCGGCGTGCTGGTGACCCAGCTGGCCGGCGGCTTGATCTGGTCGGCGCAATTGCGCAGCAAGGCCGAAATCGAAACCAAGACGGCGGCTCAGCATCTGGCGCATAGTGCGGCCAGCGCGATCCGTTTTTTCATGAGCTTGCCGGCAAATTACCGGCCGATCCTGATCCAGCAATTGCGTGAAATGGGTGGCACCCGTTTTTTTGTGAACACCAACGACGGCCCGGTGACGATCCGCCAGATTGCCGATAATCCTCTGGCCAATATGGCGCTGGCCGATATTGGCGCTACCCTGAAAACCGACCTGCCTTTTCTACCCGGATTCCGCCTGGCGTTTGCCTGGCCCGACGATCTGATGGTGTCGCCGCAAGGTTTGCAAGTCGCGGATTTGCCGGACAGCTGGGTTCAGCATACGCTGCTGATCAAACCGAATCCGGCGCCGGTGCTGGTGATCCAGACCGAGCTTGAACCCGGCAACTGGTTATACCTGGCGGCGCTTATGCCGAATCCTTATTTCCTCGATAGCGATAATCCTCTGTCGCCGGAGCGCCTGCTGTTGCAAGGCGTGTCACTGGCCACGGTGCTGCTGCTATCGATTCTGGTAGTGCGCTGGACCACGCGCCCGCTGGCGGCGCTGTCGGACGCCGCCGAAGCCTTCGGCAAAGGCGAGGCCGCGCCTGAATTGCCGGAAACCGGCAGCCGCGAATTTATCAAGACTGCGCGCGCTTTCCGGGCCATGCGTGAACGCATCAAACGCTATCTGGACGATCGCGAGCGTTTGTTTGTCTCCATTTCACATGATTTGCGCACGCCCATCACACGCTTGAAACTGCGCAGCGAGTTGCTCGACGACGAGCAGCTGCGCAGCGAATTCCATGAAGATCTGGACGAGCTCGACATGATGGTGAAAGGCGCTTTGCAATCGGTCAAGGATAGCGATATCCATGAAAACCGTACCGAGGTGCGGCTCGACGCCCTGATCTTGCGCATGATACGGGACGCCCGCATGGCGGGGCACGAGGTGGCGTTCAGCGAATCCGGACTGACAGTGATGGCCAAGCCGCTGGCGCTCAAGCGCGCTATCGGCAATCTGTTTGACAACGCTTTGCATTACGGTGAAAAAGTCGAGATCGCGGTCAGCGCGATTGCTGGCGAATCGGGCCAGGAAATCCAGATCCAGATTCGCGATCATGGCCCGGGTGTGCCTGAAGAGGCCTTGCACAGTTTGTTCGATCCATACACCCGGCTGGAGCACGGCCGCGACCAGAATGCCGGCGGCATGGGATTGGGTTTGGGTATCGCACGCAATATCGTGCAAGCGCATGGCGGTGAGCTGCGGCTGCACAACCATGCCGATGGCGGCCTGGTGGCTACCATCGTCTTGCCTGCCAGTTAGCTTACAAGCCGAAGCTATAGTTTTTTGCCACATGCAAAGCTGCTTCGCGCAGGTCGTGGCCCAATTCGGAACGGATGCCGCCGCTTGGGTAGGCGAGCACATATTTGTAATTGATGTCGGCCTTGAAGGGGCGGGTGACAACGCCGTGCGGACGCCAGATCTTGGCCGCAAACGGCTCTACGATGGCGACCCCGAAACCATTCGCAACCATAGCGTAGCGGGTATGCGAGGTGTGCGTCTGAATCGTGTAATTGGGGCGGATCGCAGCCGACTTCAGGGTCGATAGTTCACGGTCATAGGATTGCGCGCTGTTAGGCATCCAGCCGATCACGTTTTCGCCGTCAAGGTCTTCCGGCAGGATGATTTCCTTTTGCGCCAAGGGATGGGTCGCCAGCATCGCACATAGCACGGATGCTTCCATGATCGGTTCCACTTCGATGCCGGCGAACGGTGGAAACGCCAGGCTCAGCGCCATGTCAACCTTGAGATCTTGCAGGCTGACCAGGATCTCGGGTACGGTGCAACTGTCGATCTTGACCGAGACATCGGGGTGCTGTTTAAAGAAGCGCTGCAGCACCTCAGGCAGCAGAGTGGTGGACAGCACCGGCAGGCAGGCAATCGTGAGACCTTCCGGCGCTTCATGGCGAATGTTGCCGGCCACCTGCATCAGCCGTTCCAGCCCCAGAAAATTTTCTTCTACCGCTTTGTAAAAACGGACTCCGGCGTTGGTCGGTTCGAGCCGGCCTTTGGCGCGGTTGAACAGGCGAAAACCGAGGTCTGCCTCTAAATCGGCAATCAAGCGGCTGATTGCCGGCTGTGTCACATGCATGCGGCGGGCGGCCGAGACACTGGTGCCGGAAATCATCAGTGAGCGGAAAGCCTCGATTTGTCTGAATCGGATCATGGTTTTATATCATTGCAGGGTGCTGTCTCGCGGGCGCATAAAGTTGAAATAGGCGGCTATAAAAAACGACTATAACAATCAGCTATGGTACATACGAATTTGTGAGTGGACATGATATTCCATTCTTGTGACACTGTCTGCACTGAAGACGTTGCTGAGATTGTCAACAGTGATAGCGTCACCGAATTTTAAGTTGAACAACAGTTCAGTGAAAGCTCAGGCAGACCCGCTCTGCTTTTGACTGCTTTTGAGAAAACGATTTCTGGTTATGTTCCAGATTTGCCCACAAGGCGCCCTGCATTAAGAGATTTCGAGGCCCTCACAAGGTGGCTTTCGGATCCTGGGGTTACACCAGGCCCACCAAATAATCAGGGTCGCGACTCCATCGATCTGTATTTCTTCTGCTTTGCCTCTCGTCTATTTGTCCCTCGCCTATTTCCCCGCGCCTCGGTTTTACCATTTCTGATTTTCATCAGCGAATGAAATAGCCTGAAACTTTCCAGCTACCGTCCTTCTCGCGCATAGGCGTCACCGTTTCGATCGCCGATTTTTTATTTTCGAATTGCGTCTCGTATTGGATCACCACATATTCACCGTCGGGTGCGCTGGGCAGGGTGGTTGCATATTCCGTGCTTTTGAGTTCGCGTGCTTTGACCGCGCCAAGCGGCGCTCTGAGTGAGCGGATGCCGGTTTCCCAGGTGTTTTTTGCGATGCCGGTCTTGAAGAATGTACCGGCACGCTCCCAGCTCTCGCCGTACTTGCCGGAATCGGTCAGCTTGATCCAGGTAGTGGCCGCAGTTGTGGCTTCCTTGATGAGCTCGGCTGGCGGGTCCGCAGCGAAGCTGGGTGTCGCGGATGTCAGCAGTGCGGCGGTGACTAGTGTCAGTATGGTTTTCATTTTCCTTGCCCCTGGATGAACTTCTGCTGCGGATTGTGCTGAATTTGCTGCCTTGTCACGACCTGATTGGAAATACGATCAAATCATAGGGGTTGAGGCGGCGATTTGCAATGCGGGCGGGTTTGCTGTGCCTAGCGTCAGTACCTGGCCTCAGTTGGCAAAAGCCGCTATGCCGGTTTGCGCCCGGCCCAGGATCAGCGCATGCACGTCATGTGTTCCTTCGTAGGTATTCACCACTTCCAGATTCACCAGATGGCGGATCACGCCGAATTCGTCGGAAATGCCGTTGCCGCCCAGCATGTCGCGCGCAACACGGGCGATGGCTAGCGCCTTGCCGCAGGAATTGCGTTTCATGATGGAAGTGATTTCGACTGCCGCCGTGCCTTCGTCTTTCATGCGCCCTAGCCGCAAGCAGCCTTGCAACGCCATCGTGATCTCGGTTTGCATGTCGACCAGTTTTACCTGCACTAGCTGGTTAGCAGCCAGCGGCCGGCCGAACTGTTTGCGATCCAGCGTGTATTGACGCGCCGTATGCCAGCAGGATTCGGCGGCGCCCAGCGCGCCCCAGGCGATCCCGTAGCGTGCCGAATTGAGGCAGGTGAACGGGCCTTTCAAGCCACGCACATCGGGGAAAGCATTTTCCTCGGGGCAGAACACCTGGTCCATCACGATCTCGCCGGTGATCGAGGTGCGCAAGCCGACTTTGCCGTGGATCACCGGAGTCGACAAACCTGGCCAGCCTTTTTCAAGCACGAAGCCGCGGATGGCTCCTTCATCGTCCTTGGCCCAGACCACGAACACATCGGCGATCGGACTGTTGGTGATCCACATCTTGGCGCCGGAAATCGCATAGCCGCCATCGACCTTGCGGGCCCGGGTTTCCATGCCGCCGGGATCGGAGCCATGATTCGGTTCGGTCAAACCGAAGCAGCCGATAAATTCGCCGCTGGCCAGTTTAGGTAGGTATTTTCGTTTAGTGGCTGGATTGCCGAATTCGAAAATCGGCAGCATCACCAACGAGCTTTGCACGCTCATCATGGAGCGGTAACCGGAATCGACGCGTTCGATTTCGCGGGCGATCAAGCCATAGCTGACGTAATTCAGGCCAGCGCCGCCGTATTCTTCCGGGATGGTGGCGCCAAGCATGCCGAGCGCACCCATTTCGCGGAAAATTTCAACATCGGTTTGTTCATTACGGAACGACATCAATACCCGCGACGCCAGTTTCTCTTGCGCGTAAGCGGCGGCGCTGTCGCGCACCATACGTTCTTCACCGCTGAGTTGCTGCTCCAATAAAAGCGGATCGTCCCAGTGAAAGCTGGCGTGTGATGATGACATTCGTTTTCTCCAAAATTTTTGCGATCTAGCTAGGCAACAGGTAGATGTTAGCTTTGCAATTCGCTTTACCGTTTGAGGCGATCGTACTAAAGTTCTGTACTTGGGTTGTTGCCATCTTACCCGAAGCAAAATACTCTGGGCCGGGCAGCTGCGCCGCACTTTCGCTGTCGGGCCAGCTCGCATAATTACAACAATATTGATATCACAGGAGGCCATCATGAAATTCGACCAAGGCAAGGGCGCATCCAGCCGCCGGAAATTCTTGCAGCATGCCGGGTTTGCCGCAGGTGCGCTGGCGCTGGCGCCGCTGCGCAGCGTTGCCGCTGCCGCCGTCACCACCGCCAGCATACCGGTGGAAAACGGCGAGCGCGATCTGATCGCTTATCCGCAAAAACGTCCGCTGCTGCGGATCACGACGCGTCCGCCGCATCTTGAAACGCCGTTCAGCGTGTTCAACGAAGGGCCGCTTACTGCGAATGATGCATTTTTCGTGCGCTACCACCTGGCGAATATTCCGACCTCGATTGACGCCGACACCTATCGATTAAGAATCAGCGGCCGGGTCGAGCGCGAGCTGTCGCTGTCGCTGGCCGAACTGAAGGCGATTGCGCCTGCGGTCGAAGTGGTGGCGGTCAACCAATGTTCAGGCAACAGCCGCGCCTTCTCGAAGCCGCGCGTATTTGGCGCACAGCTCGGCAACGGTTCGATGGGAAATGCGCGTTGGGTCGGCGTGCCTTTGAAGGCCGTGCTGGAACACGCCGGCGTAATGGCTGAAGCCAGGCAGGTGAGTTTCAAGGGCCTGGACCAGCCGGTGCTGCCGACCACGCCGGAATTCATCAAGGCGCTCGATATCGATCACGCCCTCAGCGCCGAGCCGATCATCGCCTGGTCCATGAACGGAACCGATATTCCTTTCCTGAACGGCTATCCGATCAAATTGATCGTGCCCGGTTATTTCGGCACATATTGGGTCAAGCACCTGAATCAGATCGAGGTCCTGGATCACGTCTACGACGGTTTCTTCATGGCGACGGCGTACCGGGTTCCCGACAACGATTGCCAATGCGTGCCAGCCGCAACCGCGCCCGGAAAAACGCGGCCGATTTCGCGTTTGAAAACGCGCTCTTTTATCACCAGCCTGCATGACGGTTCAATTGTCCATGCCGGGCGCCGGACCGAACTGAAAGGGATTGCATTCGATGGTGGCAGCGGTATCAAGGCTGTGGATATTTCAGAAGACGGCGGCCAGACATGGAAGGAGGCGGTGCTGGGCAAGGATCTCGGAAAGTATTCTTTTCGCGAATGGCGTTTCGGTTTCACGCCAGCGCGCAAGGGCGAGTTGCAATTGATGGTGAGGGCGACTGCGCAGAGCGGCGAAATACAGCCGCTTGAAGCCACCTGGAATCCGGCGGGTTATGCGCGCAACGTGATTGAAACCACAAAAATAAGCGTTGCTTAGGAGATCGCGATGAACAACGTAAAAACAATGGTTGCCAGCATTCTCCTGGGCGCAGTCTGGCTTGCCGCGAATGCGTCGGCAGCGCCCTTGAGTATTACGCTGCCGCAGGAAACGGCCCAGCTCAAGCCTTCCACTCATCCGGGTTACGTGATCGCCACGCAGATGTGCGCGATCTGTCATTCCGCCGACTACATCAACCAGCAGCCCGGCAAGATGAGCCTGACGCAATGGACTGCCGAAGTAGCGAAGATGCAGCACGCATATGGTGCGCCGTTGAGCGATGACCAAGTCAAGCAGATTGGAGAATACCTGGCGATCACCTATGGCTCTGAAAAGCCGGCAGCAGCACCGTAAGCTGCGCCGGCTCTAAGTCTCGATCGCCGGTTACGCTTCAGTCAACGCCGGGTAGTCGGTATACCCATGTTCACCCACACCGCCATACAACGGCGCATCGGCAAACGGCACGTTCAGCGGCAGGTTGTGTTGCAAGCGATAGACCAGATCCGGGTTGGTGATGAAGGCGCGGCCGAAGGCAACCAGATCGGCATGGCCGCTGGCAATGGCTTGGCGCGCCATGATGCGGTCGTAGCCGTTGTTCACCAGCCAGGCGCCGTCAAAGCGCTGATGCAGTGCTTCGTAATCGAACGGCGCGTTATCGCGCGGGCCGCCGGTGTGGCCTTCGACCACGTGCAGATAAGCCAGGCCGAACTGGTTGAGTTGTTCCACCACATAATTGAACAGCGGCTGCGGCTGGCTTTCGCTGGAATCGTTGACCGGCGATACCGGCGACAGGCGCACGCCGACCCGGCCGCCGCCGATTTCAGCAGTAGTAGCCGCTACCACTTCCAGCAACAGGCGGGCGCGGTTTTCTATGCTGCCGCCGTAGTTGTCGCTGCGATGATTGGAACCGTCGCGCAGGAAGCTGTCGAGCAGATAGCCGTGCGCGCCGTGAATTTCAATGCCGTCAAAACCGGCTTCGAGAGCGCGTCTTGCAGTCTGGCGGAAATCGTCGACCACACCTGGAATATCGGCCAAGGCCAGTTCGCGCGGTACTGAAGTGTCGACAAAACCTTCGCCGACCACAAAGGTCTTGGCGTCGGCGCGGATCGCCGATGGCGCCACCGGCGCTTTGCGCTCCGGCTGGAACGATACATGCGACATGCGGCCGGTATGCCAGATCTGCACCACGATGCGGCCGCCTTTTGCGTGCACGGCGTCGGTGATTTTTTTCCAGGCGGCGACCTGTTCCGGCGTATGCAGGCCAGGGGTGTTGGCGTAACCCTGGGCCTGGGCTGAAACCTGGGTCGCCTCGGTAACGATCAGGCCGGCACTGGCGCGTTGGGCGTAATACTTCAGATTCAATTCATTGGGGACGTTGCCTTCACCCGCGCGGTTGCGGGTCAGGGGCGCCATCACAATCCGGTTGGAGAGTTCGATGTCGCCGATGCGGGCTGGTTGAAACAGGCTGTCTTCGGTACGGGTTTCCTGGGTGCGGCTCATGTGCATTCCTTCGTGAATAAATCGCTGTTAAGCGAGTGGTGGTTTGACTTGCTGCTTGATTTGTTACTGCTAAAAACTGCAAAACAGGTCGATAAATGACCGGTCGTCTTGAATTCTGTTTTAAAAAAATTTACATTTATCTGCTCCGTCGGCAGTGCAAAACCTGATGGAGCAGGGCGGCGAATAAACACTACGGCAGAAAAAAATCATTGAACATCAAATCGACGCAGGCGCGCACCGGCGCCGTCGAGCGCTCGATTTTCATGCGCAGCAAAGCGCCTTCCCATGCGTTCCAGAAGAAATCCGTCAACTGCTCCGCGCTCAGATCGGTACGTACCGAGCCGTCGGCCTGGGCTTTGCGCAAATAGCTGCTGAAGCGCTTGTGCCAACCGCTGACCACTTGTTGCAGGGTAAGACGGCAGAGCTCGCTGGATTCCGACATCTCTGCCGCAAAATTGCCCAGCAGGCAGCCGGATTTGACTGTGCATTGTTCGTGGTAACTGATGATCTGTTCATAGCTGTTTTGCAGCGCGGCCAGCGGCTGCTGCGGTCCTTCGGCTAAACTGGCCGACCACTTTTCTGCAAAGCCGGCCGAGTAGTGCGAGATGACCGCCGCGCCGAAATCTTCCTTGCTCTTGAAGTAGTTGTAAAACGACCCCTTGGGGACGCCAGCGGCATCAACGATTTCCTTGATGCCGGTGCCGTTGTAACCTTGATCCGCGAACAGCTTGAGCCCGGTTTCGAGCAGGGTTGCGCGGGTATCGATAGAAGTGTGGACTTTATTCATTTCGCCATTATACGACCAGTCGTCTCAAATTGCTTGGCGTTGAAAAATAATGATTTATTGATATTTTTATCGTGCTCGGAAATCCCCTTGGAAAAGCCGCAGATTGAGCCCTAGCCAGATCTTGTTTTACCTATGAGCATCCGGCAATTTAATTTGTGACGGCAGGCAAATGCAGCCCGTGTTACTGCTATCATTTGGTTAATGTTCCCATCAGGAACGATTCGTCCCGCGCTTACTTATCCAGTTTGATCGCTTTCAGAGAGTTGCATCATTTTTAACGCATTCCGTCAATTTTTCACACGCAAGCTATCGGCCGACCCGATGCTGCGCCATCACGATTTTCGCCGCTTCTGGCTGACTACCGTTCTCGCCAGCTTTGGCGAACAGATCAGCAGCCTGGCGATACCGCTCACTGCCGTACTTCTGCTGCAAGCGACCCCGGCCCAGATGGGTACCCTGATCGCGCTGCAGACTTTGCCGTTCGCGCTGTTTTCCTTGCCTGTCGGCGTCTGGCTGGACCGGCGCAGCAAGTATCCGGTGCTGTTGTGGTCGGAATTCCTGTTCGGCGTGGTGCTGATGGTGATCCCGCTCAGCTACTGGCTGGGTTTGCTGAGCATGCATGTGCTATACGCGGTCGGTTTTCTGATGGGAATCGGCTTTGTGATAGGCGGCAGCGCTTCCCAAGTGTTTTTGGCGCAGCTGGTCGGGCGCGAGCATTTGCTGGATGCGCAAGGCAAGTTTGCCGCAACCGATTCCATGGCGCGCCTGGTCGGCCCCGGCATCGCCGGCATGCTGGTGCAGTTGCTGACGGCGCCGGTGGCGGTACTGGTCGATGCGCTCGGGTTCATGGCGTCATCGTGGAATCTGCGTTATCTGCGCAAGCGGGATGGCTATCCCGCGCCGTCTGACCGCCATCCTTTTCGCGATATGCTGGACGGCATCAAGATGGTCAGAAATCATGAAGTGCTGTGGGCGCTGGCCTGGGGCACAGCCTTGTGGCAGGTGTTGTTCAACGGTTACCTGGCCTTGCAGATTTTGTTCGCGACCCATCAGCTGGGCATGTCGCCGGGCGTGTTGGGCGCAGCGCAAACGCTAGGCGGCCTGGGAGTGCTGGCCAGTTCCATCCTGCTCAAGCCGCTCTCCAGAAAATTCGGCAGCGGCCGCACGATCCTGATCGGCCTCGGCGGCACGGGCGCGGCCTGGCTGTTGCTGGCGATGATTCCGGCGAACCTGTTTGGTTCGCCGCTGCTGAGCGCTTTGGCGTATGGCGTGGTGGTGTTCGTGTTCGATTGCAGCGCCATGCTGTATTTCATGCCTTACCTGGCGCTGCGGCTGAAACTGACGCCGGATGCTTATCACGGCCGCATGGTGTCGACCATGCGTTTCATGACAGTGGCGGCGGCGCCGCTAGGTGCTTTGTCGGCCGGCTGGATTGCCGAGCACCTGGGTGTGCGCAGCGGCTTGATTGCTATCGCGGCGGGCGGCAGCCTGCTGACTTTTGGTTTGCTGAAGACTTCGCCGTTGCGCGATATCAGAGATTAAAGTCAAGAGTAAAGAGTAATTGAGAGTTTCATAAAACATGACGATGCCCTTACCCAGTTAGCGGGTCACGGAGTACCTGCCTCATCGTTAGAAAAGAACAAAACCGCGTAATGCACGCTGTCCTTCTCCGAATCCGTCATGTGAGGTCAGAGTCAAGTTTCGCGATGAAGCGCTGCGAAAGTTGACTCTGACCCCAGATGACTCTTGCCGTGGTGATGTCATGAATTATGAAACTCTCAATCTGGAATGGCGAGACCATCGCGTTCGTCTTCCCAAGCCAGCGAAACCAGCTTCCAGCCGTCCATGCGGATCAATTGCATGGCTTTGACGCCACGGGCTTGAAACGCCTGGCCGTCAAGAATTCCGGATTTCTTGTAGATGCTATAACGTTGCGCAATGCTGCCGAAGATATCGGTGCGAGCCGACACTTCCTGTTCCTGGAATTCGATCAGCCGCCCGCCGCTCAGCAATTGCCGGCGCGGCTCGATGAATTCCTGCAGTGTGTAAATCTCGCGCTCAGCGCCGTTGCATTTGATGATCAGGCCTTGCGGAAGGAACATGCGGTGAATGGCGTCGAGGTCCGGCTTGACGCCATTCTTGTTGGTGAATACGGAAAAAAAGGCCTGCATCAGCGCGTCGATTTCGGCTTCGGCGCCTGAAGGTAGTGGAAATGCGTTTACAACGGGAGCATGTGTTTGCATGGTTACCTGACGAGTTTGCGATACTGAGAGGTTCAGTGTATTGGCTAGGGCTCAAACGTGCAAATTGTGTCAATACCGGTCCGCGCCGAATCGTTTGAATTCACCCAAAACCGATTGTTGGAGCTTAGATCTGCACGGCCATTTAAGCTCTTTGTGCTTTTGGTTTTAAGGCTCTCTTTAAATCTTTAGACAGCGTCAAAGAATGGTTACGCAAGATCGCCTCGAATTCATCGACAAGTACCGAGGACGCTCTGTGTTCCGGCCTGACCAGGCTCACAACAAACGGTATCGATTCAGAAAAGCGCCGTAAATGAAGACCGCGTCCCGCCTCCTCCATTGCGGTCAGCGGATTTACGACAGCTAATCCCAAACCTTGCCTGACCATTGCGCATACGGACGCGGCGCTCGCCGTTTCAATCGCTATGCGACGATCTACGCCGTTATCTTCGAAAACGTTGTCCAGTTGTCGCCGATAGGTGTCGAAGACAGACAGGTTGATGAAAGATTCTCCTGAAAAATCCTTTGGCGTAAGCCTTGCCTTGGCCAGCAATGAATGCCCCTCCGGCAGGACGCATACCATATCTTCGGCAAACAAGAGCGAGCGGCCGGTAGCTTGCGGCGTGGCGGCGGTTTCTGTAAGACCGAGATCATGTCGTTGCGATGTCAGCCATTCCTCCAGCAGAGGGGATTCTTGCGGCGTGATGCTCAAACTAACCGCAGGGAAGCGTTCCAGAAATTGACGGCAGACTACGGGCAACAGTGTTTGCGAAAATGTAGGAAGACAAATGATGGATAGTTGCCCCTTTTCGAATTGCCTTATCGACGATGCGAGACTAATGACACGCTCCAGCCCCAAATATGAGCGTTTCACTTCCTCGAATAACAATATGGCTGGTGCTGTAGGCAGCAGCCGGCCACGTACGCGATCGAACAAATTCATGTGAACCTGTGATTCAAAACGGGCGAGATCTCTGCTGACGGTCGGTTGCGAGGTCCGCAGCAGCGCCGCTGCCTCGGTGACGCTCCCTGTGGTCATTACAGCTCGGAACACCTCGATGTGCCTAAGTGAAATGGGCATGGCTAGAAAATCCAGAAAATGTTAATCCATATCATAAATGAATAGGTCTCATAAAAATTGATATTTTATTGAATTCACTTTTTAGCGGATGATTAAATCTGATTCCTTACTCGAACTCGAACTGTCCATTACCCATGAATACAATTTCTTCCGATTTGATGCCCGAGCTCGCCCGCTGTTATGGCACTCCGTTATGGATCTATGACTCGCAAACCATCGAGAACCAGGTACAAAAACTGCGAGCCTTCGACGTGATTCGCTTTGCTCAGAAAGCATGCTCGAATATTCACATACTAAAAATAATGCGCGAGCACGGGCTGACGGCAGATGCGGTTTCCTTGGGCGAAATTGAGCGCGCATTAATTGCCGGGTTCAGTCCGCAAGGCTCACCGGCGGGATTGATCTTTACAGCAGACGTCATCGATGCCGATACCCTGGCACGGGTCACCGAACTTGGGATTGAGGTCAATGCCGGCTCCATCGATATGCTAGAACAACTTGGCGCAGTCAAACCCGGCCATCGCGTCTGGCTCCGCGTCAATCCGGGTTTCGGTCACGGCCACAGCAACAAGACCAATACTGGCGGAGAAAACAGCAAGCATGGTATTTGGCACACCGATCTGCCGCAAGCGCTGGCGGTGATTAAAAAACACAACCTGCACTTGGTCGGCCTGCACATGCATATCGGTTCCGGAGTCGATTACGATCATCTACAGCAGGTATGCGCCACTATGACCGCACTGGTAGCGCAGCTAGGGCACGACATCGAAGCGATTTCTGCGGGCGGCGGTCTTTGCATTCCCTATCACGAGAACGATGCGGAGGTCGATACCGATCATTATTTTGGTTTATGGGACGCGGCACGCAAAGAGATGGAGCTGCATCTCGGCCATCCGCTTCGGCTTGAGATTGAACCAGGTCGTTTTCTGGTTGCTGAGGCCGGCGCCTTGCTGGCCGAGGTGCGTGCCGTAAAAGACAGCGGGGCCAATCATTTCGTGCTGGTTGACGCGGGCTTCAATGATCTTGTGCGTCCGTCCATGTATGGCAGCTACCATCATATATCGGTGATCCATCAGGCCGCCATATCTCTTGAGGCAATGCAAGCTCGCCCTACGGTAGTAGCTGGGCCACTGTGTGAAGCCGGTGATGTGTTTACCCAGCAGGAGGGCGGGATTGTTGAGCCGCGCATGATGGCGGGGGCTAGACCAGGCGACTATCTGTTGTTTCATGACACCGGTGCATACGGCGCATCGATGTCATCGAACTACAACAGCCGGCCGCTGTTGCCCGAAGTGTTGATCGAACGCGGCGCACATCGGTTGATCCGGCGACGCCAATCGATTGCAGAGCTGATTGCACTGGAGACCAATCTGGGAGCCGGATAATCCGCAGCTTGAGCGGGCAGATCAAGTTGCGGCCATTGAGCGCGTAAGTGATATTTTCGAAAGTGGCGATGCAGCGTGAGCGGCACCGCCATTTTCTAAGCCGCGTATTTACTTAACTATTTGGCCAGGGCCAATGCGCTGCTGTTGGCAGCCGGCTGCTCCCAGCCGCCGCCCAGCGCCCGTATCAAGCCCACCGACGCCACTGCCCGCTGGCCAACGCTCTGGCTTTTCGCACGCTGCGCGGAGAGACTCGAACGTTGCGCATCGATCACTTCGAAATAGCTGGTAGAGCCATTCCGATAGCGCGAATCCGCGAGGCGGGCGGCGAGTTGCGCCGACTTCACGGCATCTTCCTGAAAACGAATCTGATTATCCAGGGTGCGCAGGGCGCTCAGATTGTCTTCCACGTCCTGGAAGCCGACCAGCACCTGCTGCCGGTAATTCGCTACGACCGATTCATAGTTGGCGTCAGCCCGCGCCAGATTGGCCTTGTTGCGGCCACCATCCAGCAACGGCAGGTTGAGCACGGTGCCGACCAGCGGGCCCAGTAGCCAGCTACGGCTCGACCACTTGAACAGATTGTGCAACGAGTCCGAAGCGAAGCCGCCAGAGGCTGTCAGCACCAGGCTCGGAAAGAACGCTGCCTTGGCGACGCCAATACGGGCGCTGGCGGCAGCCAGCTGGCGCTGGGCCTGGGCGATGTCCGGCCGCCGTTCCAGCAGATCGGAAGGCAAGCCGGGCGGGACGCTGACTGTCACCGGTTGCAGCGGTTCTGCCGCTAGCGTGAACTGCGCCGGCGCTTTGCCGAGCAGGATCGCCAGCGCATGGTCGCGCTGGGCGCGGTTGCGGCTGACGCCCTCCTGTTCGGCCTGGGTCACCGACAGCTCGGTATTGGCTTGCGCCACATCCAGCTCGCTGGTGTCGCCGGCATCGTAGCGATGCTGCACCAGGCGCAGGTTTTCCTGGCGCAGCTTGATGGTTTGCTGCAGCACGTCGAGTTCCGAATCGAGCGAGCGGATCGCGAAATACTGCTGGGCGACGTCGGCCTGCAACGCCAGCAGCACCGAGCGATACGCTGCTTCCTGTCCTTCGGCATCGAGGCGGGCGGCGCGGCTGCTGTCTGACAGACGGCCGAACAGATCGACTTCATAAGAAGCGCTCAGTTGCGCACGCCATTGGGTTGAGGCGCCGCTGGCGTCGCCCTGGCGGGTAGGGCCGAAGCCAGCGCCGAGCTGAAATGCGCGATCGGCGTCGGCCAATCCCGCCGTAGCGCGTGCTTCCTTGACACGCGCCATGGCCATCACCAGAGTCGGGCTGGATTGGGTTGCCTCGGTAATCAGCTTGCTGAGTTCGGCGTCGCCGAACACCGACCACCAGACGCCGCGGTCGGCGGCGTCGGCAGGTTGCGCCAGTTTCCATTTGCCATCCAGCGTCGCCGCTTCGCGATACTGGCCGGGCAGGTCGACGGCGACCTGTTCCGGCGGTTTGGTGGTGGAGCAGCCGGCCAGCACCAGAGCGGCAACCAGCGTGCTGAGTTTGAGATTGAAAAGTTTCATATTCAGATTCCTTCTATGTGCGCCGCAGTTGCAATGGCTGGCGCTGTCGGCGTTGGGCCGGTATGGTGTTCGGCTTGCGGTTTTTTGCCGGTAAAGCGCGACGCCAAGGTGCGCAGCAATACATAAAAAATCGGTGTCAGGAACAACCCGAAAGCGGTCACGCCGATCATGCCGGAGAACACCGCGACCCCCATTGCATGCCGCATTTCGGCGCCGGCGCCGCTCGACAGGATCAGCGGGATGACGCCGGCGATAAAGGCGATCGAGGTCATCAGGATAGGCCGCAGACGCAGATGCGCAGCTTCGATCGCAGCGGCGTAGATGGAACGCCCTTGCGCTTCCAGTTCATGCGCAAATTCGACAATCAGGATCGCGTTCTTGCACGCCAGCCCCACCAGTACGATCAAGCTGATCTGGGTGAACATGTTGTTATCGCCACGGGTCAGCCAGACGCCGAAGATCGCCGACAGGATCCCCATCGGCACGATCAGCAGCACCGCCAGCGGCAAGGTCAGGCTCTCGTATTGCGCCGCCAGCACGAAGAACACCAGCAAGATCGACAGCGGCAGGATGATGAACAGCGTATCGCCGGCGATCTTGTCCTGGTAAGTGATTTCGGTCCATTCGTAGCTGATGCCGCGCGGCAGCGTCTCGGCCGCGATGCGTTCTACCGCAGCCTGCGCCTGGCCGGTACTGTAGCCGGGCGCCGGGCCGCCGTTGACGTCGGCAGAAGGGAAGGCGTTATAACGTATCGCCTGATCCGGGCCGTAGCTTTGCGTCATCTTCAGCAGCGACGACAGCGGCACCATTTCGCCACGGTCGTTGCGCGCTTTCAGCAAGCCGATGTCTTCGGCATGGGCACGGAACGGCGCATCGGCCTGGACCCGCACCTGGAAGGTACGGCCGAACTTGTTGAAATCGTTCACGTACAGCGAGCCGAGATAGATTTGCAAGGTGTCGAATACCGCCGGGATCGAGACTCCCAGTTGCTGGGCGCGCACGCGATCGACATCGGCATACAACTGCGGCACGTTGATCTGGAAGCTGGAAAACATGCCAGCCAGTTCCGGCGCTTTTTGCGCTTTTGCCATGAAGGCCTGCAAGCCGTCGTTCAAGGCCTGGTTACCCAATGCTGCGCGATCTTCGATCTGCAGCTTGAAGCCGCCGATAGTACCTAATCCCTGCACTGGCGGCGGCGGGAACACGGCGATGAACGCGCCCTGGATCGCGGCGAATTTCTGGTTCAGCTGCTGTGCAATGGCGATACCGCTCTGGTCGGCGCCACGGCGCTCGTCAAACGGCTTGAGCGTGGTGAACACGATGCCGGAGTTGGGGCTGTTGACGAAGCCGTTGATCGACAAGCCAGGGAAGGCCACCGCCGATTCCACACCGGGTTGTTTCAGCGCGATTTCGGACATCTTGCGCATCACGTCTTCGGTACGGTCCAGCGACGAAGCGTCAGGCAATTGCGCGAATCCCACCAGGTATTGCTTGTCCTGGGCCGGGATAAAGCCGTTCGGCACGGTGTGAAACAACAGCACGGTGACGCCCATCAATACCGCATACACGGCCAGCGCTGCCGACTTGCGTTTGAGGATGCCGGCGACGCCGCCGCTGTAAGAGTCGGAAGCGCGATGGAAGACCCGGTTGAACACGGTAAAAAAGCCGCCGAAGAAGCGATCGATCAGGCGCTGAAAAGCATCTTTCTTGGCGCCGTGGCCCTTCAGCAGCAAAGCTGCCAGCGCTGGCGACAAGGTCAGCGAGTTGAACGCGGAAATCACGGTCGAAATTGCAATCGTCAGGGCGAATTGTTTAAAGAACTGGCCGGTCAGGCCGCTGACGAAAGCCAGTGGAATAAACACGGCGCACAAGGTCAAGGCAATCGCCACGATAGGCCCGGACACTTCGCGCATGGCTTTGTAGGTGGCCTCTTTGGCGGACAGGCCGTTTTCGATATTGCGTTCGACGTTTTCCACCACCACGATGGCGTCATCGACCACGATCCCGATCGCCAGCACCAGCCCGAACAAGCTCAAGGCGTTGATCGAAAAGCCCAGGCCCATCATCACCGCAAAGGTGCCGATCACCGATACCGGCACCGCCAGCAAGGGGATGATCGAAGCGCGCCAGGTTTGCAGGAAAATAATCACCACGATCACCACCAGCAGGATCGCTTCCAGCAAGGTGTGAACCACGGCTTCGATGGATGAGCGCACGAACTGGGTCGGGTCGTAGACGATCTTGTAGTCGACGCCTTCCGGCATGTCTTGCTTCAGTTCTGCCATGGTGCGACGGACGTTGTCGGAAATTTCCAGAGCGTTGGAGCCGGGCGCCTGGAAGATCGGGATCGCCACCGCTTGTTTGTTGTCGAGCAGCGAGCGCAGCGCGTATTCGCTGGCGCCGAGTTCGATCCGCGCTACATCTTTCAGATAGGTGACCACGCCATCGGGCGAAGTGCGGATCACGATGTTGCCGAACTCTTCCTCGTTGGCGAGGCGGCCGCGAGCATTCACCGAGATCTGATAGTTAACTCCAGGCACCGATGGCGAAGCGCCAATCACGCCGGCGGCGACATTGACGTTTTGCTGGCGGATGGCGTTGACCACATCGGTGGCAGCCAGACCGCGTTCCGCCACCTTGCGCGGATCGAGCCAGACGCGCATCGAATAATCGCCGGAACCGAACAGTTGCACCGAACCGATGCCGGGCAGGCGCGCCAGGCGATCCTTGACATTCAGCACCGCGTAGTTGCGCAGGTAAGCCATGTCGTAGCGGTCATTGGGCGACAGCAAGTGCACCACCATGGTCAGGTTGGGTGAACTTTTAACCGTGGTTACGCCCAGTCGCTGGACCACATCCGGCAATCTCGGCAAAGCCTGGTTGACGCGGTTCTGCACCAGTTGCTGGGCCTGGTCCGGCGAAGTGCCCAGCTTGAAGGTGATGGTCAGCGTCATCAAGCCGTCCGAGGTGGCTTGCGATGACATGTACAGCATGTTTTCGACGCCGTTGATTTGCTCCTCGATCGGCGTCGCCACGGTTTCCGCGATGGTTTGCGGATTGGCGCCCGGATACTGCGCCTTGACGATCACCGATGGCGGAATCACTTCCGGGTATTCGGAGATCGGCAGGCTGAGCATGGAAATCAGGCCGCCGATCAGGATGATCGCAGATAGCACGCCCGCAAAGATCGGGCGGTCGATAAAGAATTTTGAAATATTCATGGTGTTGTGCTCTGCTGAGTGTTTGGCATCGATGCGATTGTGACGATCGTCGTTGCCTTTGTTATTTAGCGCTAGCCACTGTCACGGCAGCCTTGGCGGAGGGCGTACCTTCTCCATCCATGCTTACCGTCACCGGTGTGACCAGATCATTCGGGCGTATCCGTTGCAAGCCGTTGACGACGATCCGTTCATCTTTCTTGAGGCCGGAACGGACCACCCGCAAGCCGTCGACGATCGGGCCTAGCTTGACGGGGCGATACACGACCTTGTTGTCGGCGCCCAGCACCATGACGAATTTCTTGTCCTGGTCGTTGCCGACTGCCTTATCGTCGATCAGCACTGCGGTCTCTGCCGCCGAGCCGCCGGTGCGCACCCGGGCGTACATGCCTGGAGTGAGGGCGCCGTTCGGATTGTCGAACACGGCGCGCACGCGCATGGTGCCGGAGGCGGTGTCAAGCCGGTTATCGAAAGCCTTGATCTGGCCTTGATGCGGATAACCGTCTTCGCTGGCCAGGCCGATAGAGACCGGCAGGTGGCTGACGCCGGAGTTGCCGACCGCGCCATTGGCGGCGTAGCGGATGTAGGTTTGCTCATCGACTTCGAAGCTGACATACACCGGTGACACCGATACCACGGTGGTCAGGGCTGGCGAAGCAACGCCGGCGCCGACCAGATTGCCGACCGTGATTTCAGCACGCGAGACACGGCCGCTGACCGGCGCCGTGATCGACGTATATTGCAGATTCAGGCGCGCGCTCAATACGGCTGCTTCAGCCGCCTTGAGACTGGCGTCGGCTTCCAGCAAAGCATTGTTGCGTTGATCCAGTTCACGCTGGGCCACTGCATGTTCTTCGATCAGGCGGCTGCTGCGCGCCAGTTCGGTTTTTGCCAATGCCAGCCCGGCCTGGGCGCCAGCCTGGGTGGCCGTTGCGCGCGCCAGTTCGGCTTGATAGGGGCGAGGATCGATGGTGAACAGCAGATCGCCTTTTTTCACCAGTTGACCTTCCTGGAAGTGAATTGAGTCGATGGTGCCGGATACCCGTGGCCGGATTTCAACCCGTTCGATGGCTTCCACCCGTCCCGAAAAATCGTCCCACTCAGTCACTGATTTTTCCAGGGCGGCGGCGACCGAGACCGATGCCGCAGGAGGTGGTGCACTGACAGCTTTGGCCTGGCGGCTGGTCAGGGTGAAGGCGCCGGCGGCGGCCAGAACAAGAATGCCGACCGCAATCGCTACGGCTTTGCGAGAAAATAATGGTGTCGAAGTTTGCATGTGAGACCCCTGGATATATGTGTGAAAACGGGAATGGAGAACTGCGTATTCAGAAACAATCGCTTAGCGAAGAATCATCTAGATAAAGTGGCAGTCAGGTCTGGCGACCGACATTGGCGTTTTTGATTAGCTAGCATTGCCTTAAATCGTGATTAGCAATATATGGCTGACTGCCTGTCAGCCGATAGCCGCTTACTGGACGCTTCTTGTCTGATCCTCCAAATGTGCTGATTTTTCTCTTATCTAAGAGCAAAAAGCCGAGCTCGGAAATGTGCCCGGAAAACGCCAAATTTAATTCTGTGCGACACTAATGTTTCCATTCGGCCACATGCGTACTTTCTGAATTTGTATTTGCTAGCGATCGCTATGAATTAGAGTGTGACTCTAGCGGGCTTGTTTTGAGCTGTCAAGTGGTTTAATATCGATCACTATGGAAATGACACAAGACAAGCCGCGCAAGAAGGCCGGCCGTCCTTTATCGTTCGATAGGGAACTCGCGCTGGAGCGCGCAATGCTGGTTTTTTGGCGCTACGGGTACGAGGCGACTTCGCTCAATGACCTCACCGGCGCCATGGGAATCACGCCACCGAGCCTGTACACGGCGTTCGGCGATAAGGAACGCTTGTTCCTGGAAGCGGTGGAATATTACCTGGCAAAAAAACCATGTTTTTTTGAATCGATCGTGGCGGAACCGCTGACCGCAAAGGAAAGTATCAGAAGTTATCTTGAGGTCATCGCGATCTCGCAATCCGATCCGAACCAGCCGCCCGGCTGCATGGTCGTCACCTCGGCCACCAATTGCACTGCTGCCTCCGCCCATGTACAGGAAGTACTGGCGGATTACCGCGGACAGATGGAGGCTGGTATCAAGGATCGCCTCGACCGTGGCGTCCGCGAAGGCGAGATGGCGGCCGATACCGACACTGCCGCACTGGCTAGTTTTTTCGTGACGGTGATTCACGGCATGTCGACCCAGGCGCGTGACAAGGCCGGCCGCGAGAAATTGCTGGCGATAGGTGCGCAAGCGATGCGTGCGTGGCCTGATCCAGTTTGAAACCAGGGTTGCGCGGTCGTGGAGCGGTAGAGCGATAGAGCGGCCGCCTCAAACTCCGGCCAGGATCGATGGCGTCATCACATACTGGCTGCACATCTGAATGTCTTGATCTGAAACGCCGTCTTGCGCAAAGTGTTCGCGCCAATCACGAAGCTGCGCCAGGATCTCGGCAATCTGATCCCGTGCCGCATCCTTCTTCAGCAAGAATCTGCTGCTGCTGGAAAGAACGTTGGATAAAGTCGGTTCATGACCGGCGTCGCCGATGCGTAGTTGCTGATACCCAAGCCCCTGAAGCTGTGGCTGGATATCGTAGGCTGGCGCTAATCGCCACTGGCTCCCTTTGAACAGGAAAGCATGGTTTTTTTCATGATCGTCGGTATTTTCCAGGCAGACGTTGAGCGCCATGCGCCGGAACAATTCAAGACAATCTTCCTGCGGCGATTTCGATAAACGACGAGCCAGGTCGGCGATATCTGCGTATCCCATATCGCTTAGGTCGACGCCTTCGGCGATCAGCATGGTGCGGGCGCTGGCAAAGTGCAGCCGGCTAGCACCTTCGCGGTCGAAGCGCTTTACCAGCAACACGTTGCGCCCGCTAATTTGCTGCAACGACGATTCGGGCACCCGAATTCCACAGCGCGCGGCCAAGCGCAAACTGGCGTGCTCAAGGGCGCAAACGTCGGCTGGATCGCCATCCGCGGGGAATTTGGCTAGCCAGTCTTCATTGTTGTGCGTGATGATGGCTTTCGGGCGCGCACCGCCAGCGCTCGCGCCTGGCCGCAGCAAGCGTCGCATCGCATCGTCGATCGGCATCTGATTTTCAAGCGCCTGGGCGGCGCGTATCAAGCCCGGCAGATCAGCTGTATGAAACGCCTGCTCTTCGGCTACCAGGTAGGCGTCGCGCGAGCGTGAGAAGCCTAGCGCACCGATACGGTCTTCGCCGGCCAATTCCAGATACTCCAGATGGGAGCGGCGACGCGGATTGAATATCTTGTTGATCACCGCTTGACCCCAGCGATCCGGGCCAGCGTCTTCAAAAATAGGGTGGATCTCTTGGCCCGCTGGCGGCTCCATGACACCTGATCGCAGCGCCATATCCGGAGACAGCGCGAAGGACTGCGGATGCTGCAGCCAGGCTTCTTCATACGAAAAAAGGCAGCGCCGGCCGCGCAACAACTCCAGCTTTCCGCAAAGTGCCGGCTGTTGTGCGCCTTCAGGATATATCCACACGTACAGGATGTCGTTCATGAAGAAATCCTTTTACCCTTTTTAATGGTTCGCAGCTCCTGCAACAGTGCCATCTCATCCGCTTCAGGGTTGGCCAGTTCACCCAGGAAATGGATGCCGCCGAGCGCCCACAGTGCAGTCGCATAAGCCCCCATCGAGACCGACGGATCGCCTGCCTCGACCCGTCGCAGCGTCGGAATCGATACCTGGATCCGGCCGGCAAACGTCGCCAGCGATTCCTTGCGGCGTTTGCGCGCGATATGGATATGCTCGCCGAAAGCACGCAGATTGCGTTCGACAGCCGCCGGCAACATGACTTTGACGTTGGAGTTTTTTGACATGAACATATAATTACAAATATTCGAAATTTATGCAAATATATGTTCTGTTTTGAGCGATTTTTGTTTCTTTATTGAAATATTGTTTGTCTGGTATTCTGCGAGAAATCGCCCTGGAAGCTGGTGGAATCCGTGAACGGCGCCTGCCTGGCATGGCCGATGAGTACAAATGCGGCCCGATGTATTTTGGCGGTCGAATGTTTGGTGGCGTGCAGCGGGGGAGAGATGAGGTGGCTAGAAATATGCGCACCCTCCGGAATCTCGAGCAATAAAAAAGCGCCCTTTATTTCTAAAGAGCGCTTCATTATTGTGTTCTGTTGGTGGGGCGTGTGTGATTCGAACACACGACCTACGGATTAAGAGTCCGCTGCTCTACCAGCTGAGCTAACGCCCCAACAGGGGACGAATTATAGCTGCTGTTTATTATTTTTACTAGT